>SKEG01000661.1_pt2 | contig 17613 bp, 15 predicted proteins | sample 4826631 | NCBI WGS metagenome assembly SKEG01 (sample SAMN11008815, study PRJNA524170) | human gut metagenome | biome: Human fecal sample; material: Feces; isolation source: fecal sample from pouch patient p26, p34, p50 | host: Homo sapiens | place: Israel: Tel-Aviv | collected 2016-11-02
CTTTGCCGGTGGAGGTGGAAGAGAGCCTGAAACAGGTGCTGGGCAGCGAGGTGAACGTGGCCTACCACGGCGGCAAGGGCAAGCTGACGGTGCATTTTTACTCCGACGAGCAGCTGCGCGCCTTTGCAAACCTGCTGGGACAGTACCAGATGGAAACCGAATAATCATGCGATCCAAGGCGGGAACTGCCGCCTTTGAACGGCAGCGGAAAGCCCAGACGCACCGCTGCAAGCCCAATAGAGTTAAGGAGAGTCAATCATGCTGGATATCAAATTTGTCCGCGAGAACCCGGACGCCGTTAAGGAAAACATCAAAAAGAAGTTTCAGGATGCAAAGCTGCCGCTGGTGGACGAGGTCATCGAAAAGGATGCCAAGTACCGCGCAGCCCTGAAGGAAGTGGAGGCCCTGAAGGCCGCCCGCAACAAGCTGAGCAAGGCCAACGGCCCGCTGTTCGGTCAGCTGAAGAAGTGCACCGATGAGGCACAGAAGGCTGAGATTCAGGCACAGATCGACGCCAACAACGCCGCCGTCAAGGCGGACGCCGACAAGATGGCAGAGCTGGAGAAGGAAGAGGAGGCACTGTCTGCCCGCATTCAGGAGATCATGTACTCCATTCCCCAGATGATCGACCCCAGCGTGCCCATCGGCCCGGACGATACCTATAACGTGGAAGCCCAGCGCTTCGGCGAGCCCGTCGTGCCGGATTTCCCCATCCCGTACCACACCGAGATCATGGAGAGCTTTGACGGCATCGATATGGACGCCGCAGGCCGCGTGGCCGGTAACGGCTTCTACTACCTGCTGGGCAACATTGCACGCCTGCACGAGGCTGTGCTGGCCTACGCCCGCGACTTTATGATCAACAAGGGCTTCACCTACGTCATCCCGCCCTTCATGATGCACGGCAACGTGGTGCAGGGCGTCATGTCCTTCCCCGAGATGGACGCCATGATGTACAAGATCGAGGGTGAGGACCTGTACCTCATCGGCACCAGCGAGCACACCATGATCGGCCGCTTCATCGACCAGACGCTGGACGAGAGCAAGATGCCCCTGACCCTGACCTCTTACAGCCCCTGCTTCCGCAAGGAGAAGGGCGCACACGGCATCGAGGAGCGCGGCATCTACCGTATCCACCAGTTCGAGAAGCAGGAGATGATCGTGGTCTGCCGCCCCGAGGAGAGCGCCGACTGGTACGAGAAGCTGTGGCAGATGTCCGTGGAGCTGTTCCGCAGCATGGAGATCCCCGTGCGCCAGCTGAACTGCTGCTCCGGCGATCTGGCTGACCTGAAGGTCAAGAGCTGCGACATCGAGGCTTGGAGCCCCCGCCAGCAGAAGTACTTCGAGGTCTGCTCCTGCTCCAATCTGGGTGACGCACAGGCACGCCGCCTGCACATCCGCATCAAGGGCAAGGACGGCAAGACTTATCTGGCCCACACCCTGAACAACACCTGTGTGGCACCTCCGCGTATGCTGATCGCCTTCCTGGAGAACCATCTGCAGGCCGACGGCAGCGTGACCATTCCCGAAGTGCTGCAGCCGTACATGGGCGGGCTGAAGGTCATGGTCCCCACCAATAAGAAGAACTAAAACTGCACCGGGTTTTCCACAACCGGGTAGAAAAAGGTTGAAAAAAGCACCGCTTTCCGCACAGGGAAGCGGTGCTTTTTGTGTGGGAAGCGGGAACTTAACTCCCTCAGTCAAAGCCTTACGGCTTTGCCAGCTCCCTCTGGGAGGGAGCCTCTGGCGCGCCCGCAAACTTCGCACTTTAGCCGGAAACTTTGCCGCTATGCCAAGGGCCCCATCCTAGAGGGGGCTGTCGAGCGCAGCGAGACTGGGGGAGTTTTTGCCGCAAAAAACAACAAGAAAACCTATATTTCAACGCACCTATGTAAATAAATTAAGAATATCAAAAAACTGCAAAATTTTTAGAAAATATGTGTTGACAAAAGGGGCATCTATGGATATAATAATAAAGCACCGTTCGAGTGCAAGTTAAATATGTGGCGGTATAGCTCAGTTGGCTAGAGCATTCGGTTCATACCCGAAGTGTCACCGGTTCAAATCCAGTTACCGCTACCACGTTACAGAGTTTCGCTAAGATAAGGGGGACGGTCGTCCGCAGTAGTGGACGATGAAAGTCGGAGGTTTTAGCGAAGCTCTGTATTTGTAAGGCCCGTTGGTCAAGCGGTTAAGACACGGCCCTTTCACGGCTGTAACATGGGTTCGATTCCCGTACGGGTCATAAAAACGCCTTTGCGCAATGCGCAAGGGCGTTTTTGCTTTGTCCCGGATGGGGAATCGTAGCTACATAATACAGGATAGACTTTTTTCAAAAAATAAGATATACTTACGTTGAAAAGGTGGAATGTGTTATGCCGGAGATCAGTTTGTTTTGCGGGATACGGGTCACAATGTTTTACAGTGACCATAATCCGCCGCATTTTCACGCCGAATACGGCGGATTCAAAGCATTGATCGATATTCAAAATTCCTGTGTGATCCGTGGTGCATTGCCGGGGCGGCAGCTGAAGCTGATCCTTGCATGGTGTGAGCTGCATAAGGATGAGCTGATGCAGAACTGGGAACTGGCCAGAACTGCTGCACCGCTCAATCACATTGCACCGCTGATCTAAAAAAGGAGGCATCTCTATGGATACGTTGTTCCCCAAGGTCTTGCAGGCTGTTGCGGGCGAGGACTTTACGGTGTACCTCTATTTCAACGATGGCTCTGTGCGTCTGTATGACGCAAAGCCGCTGCTTGCGCTGGGCGGGGTCTTTGCGCCCTTGCAGGACGAAGCTTTTTTCAAAAGCCGCCTGACCGTCCTGAACGATACTGCAGCATGGGATGTGACCGGTGACCGGGACCCCGGCAGCTGTGTGGACTTGGACCCCATCGAGTTGTACGAGACCTGCCCTGTGGTGGTAGACCCGCTGGAATCGGCATCTTGATCCGCAAAAATACGCAAAAACACGGGAAGATCCGCAGACCTTCCCGTGTTTTTATTTATTCTGCTCCTGCACATACCGCAGGATATCCTCCGGCACCTCTGCCAGCGCATCCGCACCGGCGGCGGTCAGCTCGGCGCGGCCGCGGAAGCCCCACAGCGCGCCCATGGCGGGCAGCTGGGCGTTGTGTCCGGTGAGGATGTCCACGTCGCTGTCGCCCACAAAAAGGGTGGCGGCGGGGTCTGCGCCCAGCTCGGTCATCAGGGCGTACAGCCCGGTGGGGTCGGGCTTGGTGGGTACGCCCGGGCGGTTGCCCCGCACGGCGTCAAAGCGGCCGGTGCCAAAGTAGTGGGCAATGATGCCGCCGCACAGGGCATCGGCTTTGTTGGAGAATACCGCGCACTGGATGCCCTCGGCCTTCAGTGCGTCCAGCAGTGCCGGAATGCCGGGGTAGGGCGCGGTCTTGTCCTCCTTGTGGGCATCGTACCGGGCGGTGAACTGCGCCAGCGTCGCCGCCAGCTGCGCCGGGCTGCGGGCGTCAGCGGGGGAGAACCGCTCCACCAGCTTGGGAATGCCGTTGCCCACCATCATCTTGAACTGTGCCACCGTAAAGGTGGGCCAGCCGTTTTGTGCACACACCCAGTTGCCGGCATCGGCAAGGTCGTCGATGGTGTTCAGCAGGGTGCCGTCCAGATCAAATAATACAGTCTTTATCATAAAATAGTCTCCGTTGGTCTGTGATACAAAAAATGCCCCGCCGACCGTAGGTTCAGCGGGGCATCGCAAGTATACTTCTATATTCCCAGAAAATCAAGAGCCGCCAGCGGCACGCTGCGCACCGTGACCTTTTCTTTGCCGGGGAATACAAGGGTCAGGTTGGCACGCTGTACCGTCACCGCCCAAGGGGATTGCAACGCGGTAAAGCCGGTGTCCGGGTGGAACACGCACAGCTGGTGCAGATGGAACCGGTGCTGCCGACAGAGCAGCAGCTGTCCCTTTTGCTGCCATACGCCCTCCCGGTGCCAGCCCACGGCGGCAGCGCCCAGCAGGGCGGCAAATACCCCGGTGGGGATGAGCAGCGGCAGGGTAAGGGCAGGCAGGGTGGTGCGGGATACCGCCGTCAGCAGCAGGCAGAGTGCCAGCGGGATGCCCGCCGGTAAAAAGAACACCATGCTGCGGTCAGTGGTGTCGGCGCGGGTGTCCGGGGGCAGCTGCGCCATCTCCGGCAGCAGCTCCCGCAGCAGCGGGGTGCCCTCCCGCCAGACGAACAAGGGCAGCTCCGGGCGGCACGCCCCTGCCGAGACAAATACCGGGCAGTAATGCAGCGCCCAAGTGGCGGGGGAGTGGCGCAGGTCGGCGTAGTTCAGCTGGCAGAGCCGCAGCCGCATCTCGTACCGGCGTACAAGCCCGCCCCGGCTGCCCAGCTGGGTATCGGTGCGCCAGACGGTGTAATGCACCGCCTGCAAAGCGCTGCGCACCAGACTGATGCAGAACAGCGTACCCGCCAGCACCAGCAGCCACGCCGTGCCCAGCGGCAGCCAGCGGGCGGCAAACGCCGCCAGCTGTCCCAGCTGCGCAAGGGCAGCGGTCTGGGCATCCGGGGCGTAGCTCTGGGTCTGGTGGATGGCGAACCACCATAAAATCAGGGTGGACAGGCCGTTGGCACCCAGCACCGTAAAGGCCAGCTTTTCGCCGCCCTTGGGCGCGTGCCATAGCGGGTCTGTCACCGGCAGCAGCACATCGGCAAGTTCCTCGGCCTGCTGCCGGGTAAGATACAGCGTGATGGTCTTGGTCTGCCCCACAGGGTACAGCACCACCCGGCAGGCACCGGTCAGCCGGTAGAGCAGGGGCTGCTCCAGCATCAGCGCCGCCAGCCCCTCGGCGCGCAGGGCGCGGTCCAGCCGCACGCCAAGCCGCCAGCTGACGTGCACCGTGCCCTCGGCATCCACCTGCCAGCGGCCGCCATAGTACACCGCCCAGCACACGGCGCTGATAAAGAAGAGCAATACAAGGTCCTGCCGCAGCGCCGCGCGCAGGGCGTCCCAGTTGCGGTCAAAAAGCACCTGTACCAGCGGCAGAAGGTAGACCAGCAGGGTCTTGCGCAGCAGATGCAGCGCCGCCAGCGGATGGAAGTGCTTTTCCCGGCTCATACGTTGCCCTCCATCAGTACCGCTGCCAGCGCGGTAGCCTGTGCGGCGGGGATGCCGGGTAGCACCAATTGCAGCCCCGGGCTGCGCACAAGGAGCACAGTGCACCCTGCCGCCCACAGCAGCGGGGTGCGCAGCAGCTGCACCCCGGTGACCGCCCGGCGCGGGATGCGGCGCAGCACAGGGATAGCCACCCCGGACTGCACCGTGACGCTGTCCGCCGTCAGGGCGGCGCCAAAGCTGCAGCAGCGCACCCGGACAAGCGCCACCAGCGCCGCCCATACAGCGCAAAAGACCGCGCCCGCCCACACGCTTTGCCAGAAGGCAAAGGGCGCGCAGACCAGCCCGGGCACAGCTGCCCAGACGCAGAGTACCCGGCGGGCGCGGGGCGGCAGCACCAGCGCGGTGCGCAGCAGCTCCTGCTCGCTCATTTGTGGGAGGAAAGACCCCATGCATCCATCAGCAGATGCAGGGTGTCGTCCTGTGTCAGGCACAGCAGCCTATCCCACGGCAGCAGCACCGTGCTGCCGTGAGGGATGATGAACTCGGTATCCCGGGTGATGCTGACCAGAATGGCATCGCCGGGAATGGGGATCTCCTTGATCTCCTTGCCCGCAAACTGAAAGTCCTCCGGCAGCAGGATCTCGTTCAGGCTGGCAGTGCCGCCGCCAAGAGACAGCAGCTGCCGGATGGTGTCGGTCTCGATCTCCCGCTCCAGAATATGGCTCAGGTTGTCGGTGCCGCACACAACGGTATCTACGCCCAGCGTGTGCAGGATGTCCCGGTTTTTGGGGTTGGAGGCGCGCGCCACGGTGCGGTTCACACCAAACTCCCGCTTGGCGATCTGGCACGCCACCAGATTGGTCTCGTCGGTGTTGGTCACCGCCACAAAGGCGTCGCAGCTGGCAACATCGGCGGTGCGCAGGGTGTCAAAACTCAGGGAGTCACCGCAGATGACCGGGATATCCAGCGTGTCGGCAAGGGTACGGCACAGCGCCTCCTGCGGCTCGATGATGGTCACCTTATGGTGGTGGGACAGCAGGCTTTGGGCAAGATACATGCCCACCCGGCCGCCGCCGGCAATACAAACTTTCATATCGTTACCTCATTCTACGGTCTGTAAAGCAAAAACAGGCTGTTTTACTTGGAAAGAGCCCGGAACACCGCCTGCTCAGTCAGCACGGTGGGGCAGATGGTCTCCAGCTCGTAGGCTTTGTGGTACAAGATCTGCAGATGCGGGTCGGACACCCGGCAGATGACCTTGTCCCGGCGGAAGATGTTCTTGGCCAGCTGTGCGGCCATCAGGTTCACCGAGTCCTCCTCGGTCACCGCCGCCACGGCGTCGCAGTTCTCCACGCCGCCCCGGCGCAGGGTGTCCGGGTCGGTAGGGTCGCCCACAAGGGCAGTGCCGTGAAAGGTATAATCGTCAAAGGCATCCAGACGCTTGAGCTGCTCAGGGTCCTTTTCCACCACCGAGATATCATGGCCGATGCGCTCCAGATCGCGGATCAGCGCCGCACCCACCTGATCGCAGCCGATCACCAGTATGTTCATGAAGGTTCACCTCGTTGTTCTCAGTGCTTTTTGCGCCGGGCGCAGAAAGCGGACAAACTTCTTATTTTTATAGTATAGCACATTTCCCGGGGCAGATAAATACAGCGCCCGGGGGAAAATTTCTATAATCTGTATGCACAGGGGCTCATAGTATGGTATACTGGAACTGCTTTTGAAAAAACTACGCATCCAACCGGGTGCTGCAGGAGGGATTTATTACGTTTTTCGAGATCATTAAAGCGATCCTGATGGGTATCGTGGAGGGCATTACCGAGTGGCTGCCCATCTCCTCCACCGGTCACATGATTCTGGTGGAGCAGGTCGTCAAGTTCAATGCCAGTGAAGAATTCATGTCCATGTTCCGGGTGGTCATCCAGCTGGGTGCCATTCTGGCCGTGGTGGTGCTGTTCTGGAGTAAGCTGTGGCCCTTCGGGCTGCGGCAGGGCAAGGTCATCTCCAAGCCCAGCGTGTGGAACCTGTGGTTCAAGGTGGTAGCCGCCACCCTGCCGGTGCTGGTCATCAGCCCGCTGGACGATTGGATGGAGGAGCACTTCTATAACTACATCACCGTAGCCGCCATGCTGATTTTGTACGGTGTGCTCTTCCTTGTGGTGGAGAACCGCCGCACCACGCCCCGGGTCACAAAGCTGGAACAGATCAGCTACCGGGACGCGCTGCTCATCGGCGTGTGGCAGTGCCTTGCCATCATCCCCGGCACCTCCCGCTCCGGCGCTACCATCGTGGGCGGTCTGCTGCTGGGTCTCTCCCGCGCCTGCGTGGCGGAGTTCACCTTCTATCTGGCCATCCCGGTCATGGCGGGTGCATCCCTGCTCAAAGTGGTCAAGTTCGCGGTCTCCGGCGTATCCATCACCGGCACCGAGATCGCTGTGCTGCTGGTGGGCTGCGTTGTGGCCTTTGTGGTCAGCCTTGCGGCTATCCGCTTCCTGATGGATTACGTCAAGCGCCACGACTTCAAGTTCTTCGGCATCTACCGCATCGTGCTGGGCGCCATCGTGCTGGCTGTGGCAGCCATCACCGCGCTGGCATAAGAGAAAATCTTATAATGATAACAGGGGCTGCTGCACGGCATTCGGTGCAGCAGCCCCTTTTGATATCCGCACAAAAGAAATGGCATAAATTCGGGAGTATGCCAATTATTTCACAGGGCGCTTGACAAGCCCAATAGGGAGCAGTAAGATGAAACTGTGAAAGTGCCGAAAGACGGCATGATACCCCAAACGAGGAAGGACGGTTTGATGTGAAAATGCGGAATGTCAAACGATGGCTGGCCAGCTTGCTGTGCGCTGGCTTGTTATGCCAGATGACGGTTTTGCCAGCTTTTGCAGATGCAGGAATGGAAGAAACGCTTGCAAAGGGAACAGCACAGACTGATGAAGAATTGGAAACAGAAAACGGCTGGTCATTGGCAGATTTAAAAACGCAATTCCCAGAGGGACGTTACTGGAACCACGCGGACAATCCGGGAAATAATGATCCGATGCATACGTCAACGAAACCATGCCCGTGGCATGATAAGAAAGTCGGATATAATAGTAATACATGTAATCATCCGGATTTTGGTCATTATTATTGCTGCTGGGGTTATGCGGATCAACTTGGCTATCTGTATAGCGGAAGCAACCCGGAGAAGTGGACAAAACTTGAAGGAACAAGTGCGACCAATTATATTGATAACTTAAAAACAGGCGATATTGTACGCTTTCGTTTTAATTCCGGTGCAAAGCATTCTGTGTTCGTCACCAGTGTGACAAACAACAGGGTCTATTACACGGATTGCAATCAAGGGGGTAAATGCGAGATCTCATGGAGCCATTCACAGACAAAGGCATACTTCAGAGAAAATAATCGTGTATTATGGGTACAGGTGTGTCCGGGAGGTCCTGGCCCCGGCCCCGACCCCGACCCTAATGTGGACGCTCTCGGCTGTACCACCGCCTATGCGGGCTGGTATCAGGAAACGGGCAGAGGCGGTGCTAACGTCAACTCCCGCCACAGCAAAAACTGGGGCGATCAGGTTGGCGTGATCGGCAAAGGCGAGTATGTCTATGTGAGCAAGGCTACCGGCACCGGCTCCGGCAATCTGGGACATATCACTTATAATGGCGTGGAGCGCTACATCGCCATGGGCTTGTTCAAGCGTGTGAATGACCGTACCGGCGACCCCTTTGGCGCACTGGACGGCTGTATTCCTGAAGAGGGCGGCTTCCGGCTGATCGGTTGGGCGCTTGATTGGGATGCGCCCTATACTGCGCTGCAGATCAATGTGTATCTGGACGGGCAGCTTGTCCTGCAGGGCAAAGCAGATGCCCAGCGCACCGACCTGAACCAGAATATTGCCGGAGATATTGGTGATTACCATGGCTATAATCTGTGGATCCCCACCGATAAAACGGGAGAACACAGCTACAGCGTGTACGCCATCAATGAGGGTGCAGGCAGCCATGTGTGCATCAAAGAAGGTACTGTGAATCTCCCGGTAAGAGATAAGGACGGCCCGGTCATCAGCGATGTGAAGGTGACCAATGTCACCAATAAGGGTTATGATGTTTCCTGTAAGGTGACCGACCCCTCCGGTGTTGACCGCGTGATGTTCCCGACTTGGACGACTGCGAACGGGCAGGATGATCTGCTCAGGGATTGGAACACGAATCCGAAGGCACGCGGCACGCAGAATGGCGATACATGGACCTTCCATGTAGATATTGCAGATCACAACAATGAGGGCGGCGAATATTGCACAGATATCCACGCCTATGACAAGTACGGCAATGCCAGCAGCTTGGGTGCGCCGCGTATTTCCGTGGACACCGAAGCCCCTGTGATCAGCAACGTGAAGGTGAGCAATATCACCACCGAGGGCTATGATGTTTCCTGCACCGTTACCGACAACGTGGGCGTGAACCGCGTTGTGTTCCCGACCTGGACGGTGCTGAACGATCAGGACGACCTTGCAGCGGCGTGGTGGGATGTTGATCACACTGCTACCCGTGGTACCCGGAATGACGATACATGGTCTTTCCATGTGAACATTGCGGATCACAACAACGAGCGCGGCGCATACCTGACCCACATCTATGCGTATGACGATGCGGGCAATCGCAGTACTGTCGGCAGTGAAATTGGCAAGATCATCGTTCCCGAGCCGTATCCCACCATCACCTTTGACGCCTGCGGCGGCAGGGCAGAGTTTACCGAAAAGCAGCTGGAACGCAATGCGGACGGGATGCACTACGGTGCACTGCCGGAAGCATGGATGGATGGTTATGTGTTTGACGGCTGGTATACCGATGCTGTCGATGGCACCCGCGTGAGCCGCACTACTGCCTATACCGCCGAGGGCAACACCACCCTGTACGCGCACTGGACGCCGGTTGCGTCCGATGCCGAGCAGGGCTGGAGCCTGCAGGACGGTACACTGGTCATCACGGCACAGGGTGCGATGCAGGATTATGACTCTGCCGCCCAGACGCCATGGTTCAAGGACCGCGCTGAGATCCGTAAGATCGTGGTGCAGCAGGGCGTTACGACCATTGGCGACTACGCCTTCTATGGCTGCGAAAACGTGACAAGCGTCACTCTGCCGGATAATACGGTGACCCAGATCGGCAAGCTGGCTTTCTACGGCTGCAAGGCGCTGCGCACCCTGACTGTGCCGGACAGCGTGCTGGTCGTGGAGGATTACGCCTTTGCCAAGGCCGGGCTGCAAAGCATCGTGTTCCGTGGCAGCGCACCGGTACTGGGTGCTGGCATCTTTGCAGGACTGAACGCCGAGGTGCGGTATCCGGCAGAAGCAGCAGGCTGGACAGAGGAAGTGCGGCAGAGCTATACCGGCAGTGTAAACTGGCTCGGCGTTGGAGCAGCGGCTCTGGCTGCGGAGGAAAGTGAGTTGCAGCTGGAAGATCCGGTGCTGGCCTCTCTGCTGGCAGATAGCTGTGTATAAGGGGGATAAAGCGGAATGAAACAGATCAAATTTGTACGGCTGGCCGCTGCTGCGGCACTGGCTGCGGTATTGCTCTTTGCCGGCTGTAGTGACGGCGGCTCCTCAACGCCGACGCCTCGCCCGGAGCCGGAGCCGGACACGCCCGTGACCACTAGCAAGACCGATCTGGAGGACGCACCGGATGTAAAAGGCGTGGTCTGGCGGTACGCAAAAAGCGGCGCTAACACCGTAACACTGGTGGGCTATTCCTCTGCCGGTAAAGTGCCGAGCGGTGCAGTAAGGTTGCCCGGTAGCACGGATGACGGCTATATCGTTACGGGCATCGGCGCACGCGCGCTGGCGGGCACCGGTATCACCAGCGTGATCCTGCCGGAGCGTGTGGAGACGATCGAAGCACAGGCTTTCAAGGATTGCACGGGACTGACTTCGGTCGATCTGCAGACCGGACGTGTAAAGGAGATCGCAGCTGCGGCCTTTGCAAACACCGGTCTTGTGCAGGTGGATATTCCAGAGAGTGTGCGGAGCATCGGAGCAAAGGCTTTCTACGGCTGCAAGGCATTGGAAACGGTGAACATCCTCGGTGTGCCTACCGTGGATGGAAGCGAGCACAACGGTGCTTTTGAGGGCTGCACAAAGCTGCGCAATGTAAAGATGAACGAGAACACGAAGCGCATTGCGGACAGTATGTTTGCCGAGTGCAAGAGCCTGCAGCGCATTTCTCTGCCCGGCGGCCTGACCGAGATCGGCAAAGCGGCCTTTTCCAAGTGCACCGGGCTGCAGGAGATCGCTCTGCCGGACAGCCTGACCAAGCTGGGTGAAAACGCCTTTGCATTCTGTGAGAGTTTGCAGACCGTCACCGTGCCTGCACAGGTCACGGTGCTGAATGCCCGTACCTTCTGGTACTGCACCGGTCTGACCGGTGTCACGCTGCCCGACAAGCTGACCGAGGTTGGTGAGCACGCCTTTGCCGAGTGCCGCGCACTGGAAAGCATCGTGCTGCCGGACAGCGTGAAAACGGTGGGCAAAAATGCATTCGGCGGCTGCTATGAACTCAAGCGAGCGGTCATATCCGACAAGGTGGGCGCACTTGAGGACTACACCTTTGATCGCTGCGAAAAGCTGGAAAAACTTTATATCCCGCAGTCGGTAAGCCGCATTGGCAAATACGCGCTGCCTATGGAGCAGACGGTGAACATCTACTACGGCGGCACCGAGACCGCGTGGGGCAGCCTTGTAAAGCAGGCACAGGCGGGCAATACCGCATTGTCCCGCGCCAAGGTCACACCGAATGCGCTGCCCTCGCAGCTTAGCTGATCGATTTTTTGTATATAAACAGGGGCTGCTGCACTGAATGCCGTGCAGCAGCCCCTGTTTTTTAGTATTAAACGCTTACTCTTCCGCTTTTTTCACCTTTACGCGCCACTTGTGGGACATATACTCCGAGCGCAGTTTGTTGGTAACAAAGGTCTGGCTGCTGTACAGGCCGTGGTGGCCGGAGAGCATAAAGCAGATACCGCAGCCCAGCGCGATGAGCTCCAGCCCGGCGCCGCTGAACAGCTCAAAGCCCAGCAGGATGGAGGGGATCAGGACGTTGGTGGCACCGCAGAAGATGGACACCAGCCCCACCGCCGCCGCAAATTCGGCGGGTAGACCCAGCAGCGGGCCGACCACGCAGCCGAAGGTAGCGCCCACAAAGAAGCTGGGCACCACCTCGCCGCCCTTGAACCCGCAGGCAAGGGTCAGCGCGGTAAGGAAGATCTTGCACAGAAAATCCCACGGCAGTGCCTGTCCCTGCTCCACGGCAGCGGTGATGACGCTCATGCCCGCGCCGTTATACCGCCCCACGCCGAAGAGATAGGAAAAGCCGACGACCAGCACGCCGCCCGCAAAGACCCGCACCCACGGGTTCGGGAGAAGCTTTGGCACGGTGTGCTCCATGAAGTGGAGGGTGTAGCAGAACAGGCGGGAAACGGCAGCGCAGGCCACACCCAGCAGGATGACCAGCAGGGCGGTGCGGACATTCAGCTCCGGCGCAGTGAGGGCAAAGTGGGTGGGCGCGATGCCAAAGACCAGCGAGCAGCCGTAGGCGATGAGGGCAGAGGTAAAGGCGGGGACAAAGGCAGAAGTAAAGGTCAGGCCCACATCCTCCACCATCATGGCAAAGCAGGCCGCCGCCAGCGGGGTGCCGAACAGGGCAGAGAAGAACGCAGCCATGCCGCTGATGGTGGCGGTGCGGCGGTCGTGGTCCTTGAGCCGCAGCAGGGTGCCAAGATTCCAGCCGATGCTGCCGCCCATCTGCAAGGCAGCGCCCTCGCGGCCGGCAGAGCCGCCGCACAGGTGGGTGAGCACCGTGCCCAGAAAGATGGCGGGCACCAGCAGAATGCTGACCGGTTCGCCGCTCTGCACAGCGCGGATAACGTTGTTGGTGCCCACGCCCTCGCACTTTGTTACTTTATAAAGGGCGGTGATGAGTAGACCCGCCACGGGCAAGAGGAACAGCAGCCAGGGCTGCGCGGCGCGCAGTTCTGTCGCGTGCTCGACAGCAAGGTGGAACAAGGTGCCCAGAAGCCCGCAGAGCAGACCCATGGGAACCGCCAGAAAGAACCATTGCAGCGCCACCCGGACGGCGGCTACGGCTTCGCGCCGGAATGTATCAAAATCGTTCATAGAAATAACTCCTGTATCTTGACATCCGTTCTGTTTTTTGGAACCGATATAAGATAACACCGCAGGGCAGGACTGTCAACCCTAAAATGGGCAGAGAAAAACGGCGCTGCTCCATTTTCTGTTTACACCGCTCGCCCGGGTGTGCTATACTGAAGGCAGTACCGCACAATTCCCGCCTGACGGCTCAAGCACCGTTCCGGCGGCTGCGGCACGGCATCTGCGTTGCCAAAATGCTCGATAATACACAAAGTATTATCTGCGCTTTTGGCTTAGCATCTGCTGCACCTCGCTCGCCGTATCGGCACTTGGAATCATGTGGTATTGCCTGAACAAAAGAGAGACCGCGCGGCAGACGCCGCCGGAAGGATATGGGAGGAAAAACACCATGGAAGCATCCAAAGTTTACTATACAGATTTCCGCTGTCCGGTGGGCACCAGCCTGCTGGAAAAGCTGCGCCGGGTGTGCATTGCCGCCGGCATCAAGGACATCGACATGGACGGCCGGTTTGTGGCCATCAAGATGCACTTCGGCGAGCTGGGCAATCTGGCTTTTCTGCGTCCCAACTACGCCAAGGTGGTGGCAGACCTGTGCAAGGAGCAGGGCGGTATGCCCTTTCTGACCGACTGCAACACCCTGTACCCGGGCAGCCGCAAGAACGCGCTGGAGCACCTGAGCTGCGCCCAGCTGAACGGCTTCTGGCCCATGACCACCGGCTGTCAGGTGATCATTGGTGACGGTCTGCGCGGCACGGATGAAGTGGAAGTGCCGGTGCCGAACGGCGAATACTGCAAGACCGCCAAGATCGGCCGCGCCATCATGGATGCGGACGTGTTCATCAGCCTGACCCACTTCAAGGGCCACGAGTCCACCGGCTTCGGCGGTGCGCTCAAGAATATCGGCATGGGCTGCGGCTCCCGCGCGGGCAAGATGGAGCAGCACGCTGCCGGCAAGCCCGCCGTGCAGGAGGGCTTGTGCCGCGGCTGCCACCGCTGCGCCAAGGAGTGCGGCTCGGACGCCATTACTTACAATGCCGAAAACAAGGCGGTCATCGACTACGACAAGTGCAAGGGCTGCGGCCGCTGCATCGGCGCGTGCAGCTTTGACGCCATCTATTCTCCCAACGACTGCGCCAACGAGCTGCTGGACCGCAAGATGGCCGAGTACGCCGCCGCAGTCTGCCACGACCGTCCCTGCTTCCACGTTTCTCTGGTGCAGGACATCAGCCCCAACTGTGACTGCCACTGCGAGAACGATGCACCCATCCTGCCGGATATCGGTATCTTTGCGTCCTTTGACCCTGTGGCGCTGGATCAGGCCTGCGTGGATGCCTGCCTGAATGCCGCCCCGCTGCCCAACAGCCAGCTGGGTGCAAACCTTGCAAAGCCGGGCTGGAACTGCTACCACGACAACTTCAAGGACTCCAACCCCAACATCGAGTGGAAGGCCACCCTTGAACAGGCCGAGAAGGTGGGCATGGGCACCCGCCAGTATGTGCTGAAAAAGGTATAACGACAAAATGGGGCGCTGACCACACGGTCAGCGCCCCATTGCGCTTTAAAGTTTCAGGTTGCGTTTAGGCCTCGCCGTTCGTCTCCGGCACGATGCCGTCCAGTACGCTTTGCAGCGCCTGCCAGTTTTTCAGGGTGCAGCCGGGCAGGGTGTCAGCGTCCAGCCCTGCGTCCGCGATGCGGCCGGTCATGCTATCCTTGTCGCTGAGCAGGTCCAGCGCGGCGTCCTTAATTAGCGGCCATGCCTCGGCAAAGCCCTCCTGCTGGTTGTCGGTCAGGCCGTCGTACCAGCTGTAAAAGGCCTCCTGAATGGCCTCCGGGGAGCGGCTGGACATCCGTGCGCCCTCGGCCCATTGCAGCAGCGATGCCGCCGCGATGACCGATTTCAAGGAGCAGCCGGATACCCCGGGCCCCCAGCCCAGACAGGGCGCAAAGGCGTTTTCTGTGCCGGTGATGGAGAACACCGAGTTCTCGTCGAAGTTGCCGGGGTTCAGATCTCCGGTGTTGGCCTCTGTGGTGGAGGAGGGCAGCTCACTGCTGCCGGAAGCGGATGCGCTGTCCGAGGCAGGCGCAGCGCTGGATGCGGGGCTGCTGTCGGCAGAGCCGCTGCAGGCTGCCAGCAGGCAGCCCAGCAAAGCGGCGCACAGCAGCAGCGCAAGGGAGCGGATATATTTCGATCTCATAAGAAAAACCTCCGTAACTGGTACTCCGGCAAGCCGCCGGAGCAATGCGGGATCTACACTCTAAGTATACGTTCTGCGCACGGCGTTGTCAATCGTTCTGCGCAGGACGAATTTCAAGCAGACCTGTGCAGGATATACAAAAATGCAGCTTGAATTTCGGGCAGTTCAACGCATTGACATTTTCTGCGCTGGCTCGTATAATCAAAGACAGACAAGTGAATTTATCAGTGCGTGTAACTGTTCGATCAGGCATGAGCATCAGAGGGAAGGCGGCAACGGCATCCCTTTGGTTCTTGTGCCCTTTTTCTTTTTCACAAGAGCTGCGGCATGGAAGCGGAGGAGTGCGGCGATGCAGGCTGTAAAGGTATTCAATAACAATGCGGTGTCGGTGGTCATGCCGGACGGCAGGGAAGCCATTCTTGTGGGCAACGGGCTTGGGTTTGGCCGCCGCCCGGGGGACGTGATCGACAAAAGCCGCGTTTCCAAGGTGTACTATGTGCAGAACGAACTGCAGACCAAGTTCCTCAAGATGCTGGATAACGTCACCCCGCAGGTGATGCAGGCCGCCGAGCGCATCTCGCTGGCGGCAGAGGAGCAGGGCATCCTGCTCAGCAGCAAAAGCACCATCTCGCTGGTGGACCACATCAGTTTTGCGCTGGAACGTGTGGAAAAGGGCACCTTTCTGCCCAACCTCGTGCTCTCGGAGACCCGGATGCTGTACCCGAAGGAGTACGCAGTGGGGCAAAGGGCGCTGGAACTTGTCCGGCAGTTCTGCGGCGTACAGCTGCCGGAGGACGAAGCGGGCTACATTGCCCTGCATCTGGTAGCCGGTGCGGCGGACGGTGCGCTGGCCTACGATACCGTAAAGTTCGTCAAGGCGGTCAAGGAGATCATCTGCGACACCTATCACTGCACCTTTGAGGAAGAAAGCCTTGAGACCACCCGCCTGACCGTGCACCTCAAGTTTCTGGCGGCGCGCATCCTGCGCCACACCCCGTGGCAGGACGCAGGGCTGGAATCCATGTATACAGTGCTTTTGCAGCGCGACAGCCGCAACGAGGTGTGCTTGCAGCGCATCAATGCCTATCTGCGGCAGGAATTTGATTATGAGCTGGATCATCAGGAGCAGGTCTATCTGCTCATCCACCTGACCAAGATCGTAAGGTGTATCTGAAAACAAAGAAAATGACGAATATTTCGCAAGCACAAGCGGGATTTAAGGCAAACAGCCGCAGGAATCCTTTGTGGATTTCAAGGCTGTTTAACGCAAAATCCGGCTGTGCTTGTAGAAATAGACTAAATTTTCGACTTTTCAGACACACCATAGGATAAAACGCTTCAACAGGGCGTCCGGAAGCCCTGCGGAATAGAAATCATCCCCAAAAACAGTCAAGTCAAAAAGTGAGGAGTATTACACGATGAAAGAAAAAGTCATGAATGGCTTGGAAAAGTTCTCCAAAGCCATGCTCTCACCGCTGTCGTATATCTCGGCAGCAGGCCTGATCCTTGTGCTGGGCGCATTGCTTACCAGCACAAGCCTTAGTGCGATGATCCCCGTTCTGCAGTGGACCCCCATCAAGCTGCTGGGACAGCTGATCTACAACTGCATCATGGTCATCATCAACAACCTCAGCCTGATGTTCTGCGTGGGCATCGCAGCGGCGCTTGCCAAAAAGAACAAGCAGCAGGCTGCCATCATCGGCCTGATGAGCTACTTTATGTACCTGACCGCCGGCAACGTCACCCTGACCCAGCTGGGCATGCTGGCCGAGGCTGATCCTATGGTGGGTCTGTACGGCACCGGTCAGTCCACCGTGTTCGGCATCCAGACGGTGGATATGGGCGTGTTCGGCGGCATCCTGCTGGGTCTGGTCTGCGGCTGGGTGTACAACCGCACCTGTGAAAAGCAGTTCAAGGGCATTATCACCCAGATCTACTCCGGCAACCGCTGGTCCTTTACCTGCATGGTGGTCTTTTCCATCCTGTTCGGCTTTGGTTCCTGCTTCTTCTGGCCGCCGGTGCAGAACGTGATCAGCGCACTGACCGATCTGATCGCCACCTCCGGCAACTTCGGCCTGTTCCTGTACGGCTTTTTGGAGCGTTTCCTCATCCCCACCGGCCTGCACCACCTCATCTACACCCC
>SKEG01001549.1_pt1 | contig 17559 bp, 23 predicted proteins | sample 4826631 | NCBI WGS metagenome assembly SKEG01 (sample SAMN11008815, study PRJNA524170) | human gut metagenome | biome: Human fecal sample; material: Feces; isolation source: fecal sample from pouch patient p26, p34, p50 | host: Homo sapiens | place: Israel: Tel-Aviv | collected 2016-11-02
TGCCTCCGTCCGATTTTCCGCATCCAACTTGGTCAGTATGGCTGACATATAATTGCGGATGGTCCCGTTTGAGAGGAATAAGCGATCAGCAATTTCTTGGTTAGAAGCCCCTTTTGCGACTTCTTTTAAAACTGCCTTTTCTTGAGTGCTTAGAGGATTGGGATGGGTCAAGATCCCTTCCATTAATTCAGGCGAATATTCTTTTTGCCCTGCTAAAACTGCATGAAGAGTCGCCATCAAATCCGTAATGCGGCGTTCTTTTAAGACATAGGCATCGACTCCAGCCTTGAGTGCCCGCTCGAAATAGCCCGGCCGCTTAAAAGTGGTAACGATGACGACCTTGAGCTGGGGTTGTTGACTTTTAGCCCATTCCAACACTTCTAACCCGGTTTTGATGGGCATTTCGATATCTAAAATCGCAATATCGACTGGATGTGTTTCGAGTAAACGAATAGCCTCTTGCCCATCGCCAGCCTGCAAGACATCTTCCACATCCTCTTGCAGGAGCAAGAGCTGGCAGAGCGCATCGCGCAACATACTTTGGTCTTCAGCAACTAATAAGCGCATCTTATTTCCTTTCTTGATAGGGGATCCGTATTTCTATCCGGGTCGGCTTGTGTTGATGACTGATCTCCAGCTCTCCTCCCAACAAGGCAATCCGTTCGCGAATCGAGTGCAGGTCTTCGTCAGAGACTTTGTCAAAGCCGATGCCATTATCTTCTGCGACCATTTCCACACCTGTCTCGGTGGAGCGATAAGAGAGAAGGGCCTGCGTCGCTTTAGCGTGTTTGATCATATTGGTAGCTAATTCCAGAGATACCATGGCCAGAGCAGATTCTAGAATCGGCGAGATGCTGGCTGTATCAAGCTCATTTTGAATCTCAACTTTGATTTGCGCCACTTCGAGCATTTGCTTGACGGTTTCTAGCTCTCTTGCCAGGGTTCGCTGCTTCAAGTTCTCGACAATCTCTCGGACTTGGTGCATGGACTCTTGACTGATGGCTTGAATCTCTTGCACCTGCTCCTGCGCCTTCTCAACCTGACCCAATGCTAAGAATTGATCAGCTAGGTCCGCCTTGACACTGAGCATGGCAAAGGTGTGTCCTAGACTGTCATGCAGATCACGGCCAATCCGATGGCGCTCATTTTCTGCCAGCAAGAGATTGATCTGGGCATTTTGCTTGGCATGGTCAGCTTTCAACTCTTCCATCATCTCCATCCGGACCATACTAAAGGTCATGATCGCGATAAACAAAGAGACGATCAGGACAAAAAGCCAATCATTTTCTCTCATCTCCCTATTAAATAACAAGGCTCCCAAAAGGATCAGTTGTGATAAAAAGGCCGTCCAAAGAAAGGGAGAGCGAAAATTGTGTACTCTAAAACGATAAACTAAAATATTGCTTAGATAATAGTAAAACCAACAAAAGCCGGTCCCAACATATAAGGTATTTCCACCTATGTAAGCCAATAGATAAATCCAAAAAATCCAGGTCAGTGTCCTATTTTCAACAATGAGGATTCCTAGATAGCTCATCATAAAAAAGAGAGCTAAAAAGAAATGCCACCAGGGAATCTGCCCTAAGAAAATAGAAGCAAAGGGAAAGACCATAAAGATTAGGCCTACGTAAAACATATGGTGAATATGTTTGAGTTTTTCAATCATGAACGAACCTCAGAATGACGACGATAAACAATGACAAGGGTAAACAAGACCAGGGTAAACAAGGTTAAATAGACACTCGCAAAGACATTGACCTGCCCCTTGTTTAAAAAGATCTTGATCAGTTCCATCAATTGATAGGTTGGCAAGCATTTGCCGATGGCTTGCATCCATTCTGGAAAGAGGCTAATGGGCATCCAAAGACCACCCATGACAGCCAGCCCCATGTAAAGGAGATTGCCCACAACAGACATCAATTGACTGGAAGGAAGCAGGGTCAAAACCAGACCGAGAGCCACAAAAGCTAGACTTCCTAGGATGAGAATAAAGGCTGCTAAGACCCAATCCTGTAGGGGCATATTCACATGCCGCACCACATGGCCCACGGTAAAGACAACTCCAATCGATAGGAGAAAATCGACAAAGAGACCCACAACCTTTATTAGATAATATTCTACCATAGATACGGGGGTATGGCGCAAGACTTTTTGCCAATTATTGAGTCGATCGGTTTCAAGAACGGTTGGAAAAGAAAAGATAGCCGTAGACATCATAGAAAATGCCGTCATAGAAAGGAGATAATCCCTCATAAAGTGAGCGGGTGCCCCTGGTGTGTCCTGGTACATCCCTGAAAAGAAGAGATAAAAGGCCGTGGGCATCCCAATTGATAACAAGTAATAAATGGCTTGGCGTCTAGTCAAATGCCACTCAACCACGCCGAGAGCTTTCATGCGTTTCATCTTCTCTACCTACTTCCTTTGTATTTTCAAAAATAGAATCCAATAAACTTCTATTGGTTACCTCGATCTCTTGGATCGAACATCCTTCTTCCTGCAATCGCCTCCACAAACGATTAGCATCCCGTGTCACAACCTGAAGAGCATCGGGTTTAATGACCACTTCACCAATGTCTTCCATCTCTGCCACTAGAGCTTGGTAGCGCAAAGGCAAGGTGAAATGTTTTTCTACCTCTTCGCTTCTCATAGCGAGAGGTGTCGTATCCCGAAGCAAATGGCCCTGGTGCAAGACCAAAATTCGATCAGCCGTGTGCTCTACTTCCTCGATGTAATGCGAAGAATAGACAATGGTCACACCCTCTTCCTTTAAATGCCCGACGATCTCCCAAAAGCGTTGGCGAGTGGACGTATCCATGGCAGACGTTGGCTCATCCAGAAACAGAAGACTGGGACGACCAATCAAGGTCAACACAAAGGATAAAAGACGCTTTTGCCCACCAGACAGCTTACTGGCTAATTGCTTCTTTTGTTCTGGAGTAAAACGCAATAAATCATCGATGTCATTGACCGTTAAAGGGTTGGGATAAATGGAGCGAAAGAAACTGATCAGTTCCTGCACGGTTAGCTTTTGCACGATGGCATTCTCTTGAGGGAGATAAGAGACACTAGCCTTTAACTGAGGATGACCAGGAGCTTTTCCCTCTACTTCAATAGTTCCAGAAGTCGCCTTCATATCTCCCAGCAGACAGTTCATCAAGGTTGTTTTCCCAGCTCCGTTTGGTCCAATCAAGGCCAGACAATCCCCTCTCTCCACTGTGAAAGAAAGATCTTCTAGGATCACCTTTCCTTTGATACTTTTGTTCAAGTTCTCTACTCTAATGACGCTCATGATACTCTCCTTTCAAGCATGCTTGGCTAGCTGGAATGATGACAAAAACGACTAAGATCACTCCCGTTTTTTTCATTGCTCCATCTCCTTTTTAACAGCCTTGATCATTTTCAATCCTTCTTGAACCGCCCAGCTCATGATGCCAATCCCAGCAAATAATTCCCAAGGAAAATGGTAATAGAGACTATCATCCTTTGAAAAGATCAAATAGACGACCATCCCCACCACTGTTAACGTAAACACTTTATAGAACCATTGTTTCATTTTTCCTTACCTCTTACTTTCTGACTTTATTATATGAAAAGGAAGAAGAGGCAACTAGATGATTTTGTCACTCGCTCACATGACAAATGTCACTAAAAAAAGCCGAGTGACTTCACTCGACTTTTTCTATTCTTCTTACTGGCCTTCTTCTTTCATGCCATGCAGTTTCAAGGCCTTGACCAAGGCATCTGCCTTCATGTTTTTCAAATCATTGAGACCAGCATCTTTGAAGTAAGAAATTTCTTCTAGAGACTTGGCATCAATTTGGTTGATGTCAATCACACTGGTTGAGAGCAATTTTTTCTCTGGGGTGACTGTGTATTCCAAACTAAAACCGGGAACGGTTTTTAGCTTCTTATAGTCTTCATTTTGCTCCAGCAAAGCTTGAATGGCTGCTGTGAGCTCTTCAGGTGACTTCTCTGCTGCGATGGTCCCAAGTTGTTGGGGCAGATCGGCCGTCACTTCGATGCGAAGGTTTTCAACCTTATCTCCCTTAGACTTGATGATATCCCGGTGTTTTGTTCCATTGATATCTCCTACTAAGGTTGTGGTTTTTTCTTCATTTTTTACTTCTTTTTTAACAGAGGAACTGCTAGATGAGCTAGCGGTTGTAGTTTTCTTTGTTTGGGATTGCGAACAACCAGTCAATACCAAAATGGCTAGCCCAAGGGTTACAAAAAATTTCTTCATTTTTATAACTCTCCTTTCACATACTGATACCAGTATAACATATCGCGTCTTTCTTGTCTAAAAACTCCACTGCTCAAACCATTTCCCCCTCTTTTCAAGCTCTTCCATTTGAATAAAAAACTGATGAATGTGAGACTTTTTGCAGAAACCTCTTTTTCTCACGAATAAAGCTTCCGTGTAGGGGGCACTTCAATCTCAATCCCTCTGAATCACGCTGATTTCATAGGGAATCTCCTCGTTTTTCTATATACAAAAAAAGGTTCCGAAAGGAACCTTCTGTTCAATTATTCTACACTAAACAAGTATGGGTAGACTGGTTGGCCACCTTGGTGGATTTCCACTTCTACATCCTCATACTTCTCAGCAAGGGCTTGGGCCAATTCATTTGCCAACTCCTCACTGCCGTCTTCACCGACATAGATGGTCACAATTTCACTGTCTTCGTCCAACATATGAGCGAATGTTTCTTCCAAGGTTTCCATCATATCTGGATTTGAAACAACGATTTTGCCATCGACCATTCCAAGATTATCATTTTCATGGATTTCAAGCCCATCAATAGTGGTATCGCGAACCGCTGTTGTCACACTACCAGACACAACATCGCCCAATGAAGCGCTCATGCGTTCGTAGTTTTCTTCGATCGACTTGCTTTCATCAAAGGCAAGAAGACTAGTCAATCCTTGAGGGATGGTCTTGGTCTCAACAACTGCTGCAGGTTGATCAATCACTTCAGCTGCAGATTGAGCAGCCATCAAGATATTTTTGTTGTTTGGCAAGATAATAATGTTACGCGCATTCAACTCTTCAACCGCTTTGACAAAGTCTTCTGTTGATGGGTTCATGGTTTGACCACCAGAGATGATGTAATCCACTCCTTGCGCTTTGAAAATATCAGCCAATCCATCACCCGCTACAACTGCGATGATGGCATATTCTTTTTCTTCAACTGGTTTGGCTTGACGTTCTTCTTTTTCAACTTGCGCTTCGTGTTGGTTGCGCATGTTGTCGACTTTGACCTTGACCAAGCTTCCGTACTTAAGACCTTCTTGCATGACAAGACCTGGATCTTCTGTATGGACGTGAACTTTGACAATCTCATCGTCATTCACCACCAATAGGGAATCCCCAAGGTTGTTCAAATAGTTACGGAATTCATCGTAATCGAAGTCTTTGACATAGGTTGGACCTTGTTTCAAAGCGACCATGATTTCTGTACAGTAACCAAACTTGATGTCTTCAGTAGCCACATGGCCAGCGACGGACTTGTGGTGTTCTGCATTAATCATTTCTGACATGGTTGCAGGTGTTGCTTGGAACTCTTCAGAAGCGATGAATTCACCTGTCAAGGCTGACAAGAATCCTTCATAGATGAAGACCAACCCTTGACCACCAGAGTCTACCACGCCAACTTCTTTCAAGACTGGCAACATATCTGGAGTCTTAGCAAGAGCTGTTTTAGCTCCTTCAAGAGCTGCACGCATGACTTCTACTGCATCGTTGGTAGATTCTGCTTTTTTCTTGGCCCCGATAGCTGCCCCACGAGAAACCGTCAAAATGGTTCCTTCAACCGGCTTCATAACGGCTTTATAAGCAACTTCTACACCAGACTGGAAGGCTGCTGCAAGTGCTGCTCCATCCAATTCTTCTTTGTCTTTGACACTTTGAGAAAATCCGCGGAACAATTGAGAAGTGATGACTCCTGAGTTCCCACGCGCACCCATCAAGAGGCCTTTAGCAAAGATCCCTGCCGCTTCTCCAACAGTTGATGCAGAACGGTCAGATACTTCTTTGGCCCCATTTTCGATGGTCATTCCCATATTGGTTCCTGTGTCCCCGTCTGGTACAGGAAAGACGTTCAAAGAGTTTACATATTCCGCTTGTTTATTTAAGCGCGTAGCCCCCGCTTGAACCATTTCTTGAAATAAACTTGTAGTAATATTAGCCACGATTATTCTCCCACAATCTTGATATTTTGAATATAGACATTCACAGTATCCGTAGTGATTCCAAGTTGATTTTCCAAACTAAATTTCACACGTTCTTGAATATTTTTTGAGACTTCGCTAATCTTTGTTCCATAGCTCAAAATAGTGTAAACATCAACTGCGATAGTTCCTGCTTCCGTTGTTTTGACAACAACACCTTTAGAGAAGTTTTCTTTCCCTAGGAGGGCTTGGAAATTATCTTTGATCGCATTTTTGCTGGCCATTCCAACCACACCGAAGATCTCAGTAGCGGCACCGCCTACAACAGTTGCGATAACCTCATCAGTCAATTCAATTTGACCGTCCTTTGTATTGATTTTTACTGTCATAATTTCTACCTCAAAAGTATTTTATATTCTATTTTACCATAAAAGAGATCAGCTGTAAAAGGGTAGGGATTATTCTTCTCCCGCTGTGACAGCTGTCTCTAGAGAAAAAGAAAAGGGAGTGGGAAAGAACTCCGATTCGTTCAAAAGAGTTCGTATTCCCACCCCCGCACAGTTGATTAGGAAGTACGAATGTTTCAAACATGAGTAGTTCCAATCAACCACTGCGTCATACTACTATTCCTATCAAAAAGCGAAGGCTGGACACTTTATGCCCAGCCTTCATTCTTTATTAAACGCGTTCTACTTTACCAGATTTCAATGCACGAGCTGAAGCCCAAACTTTTTTAGGTTTACCATCGATAAGGACAGTTACTTTTTGAAGGTTTGGTTTTACGGCACGTTTTGTTTGGTTCATAGCGTGTGAACGGTTGTTACCTGATACAGTCTTACGACCTGTGAAATAACATACTTTAGCCATTTCTGTGTTTCCTCCTATTAGATCTAATATAACGGATGTGCTAGCACCACATACCGTACTATATTACCAAAAAAAATCTCTCTTGGCAAGCTTTTGGCCAAAGTTTTTCATTTCCGACTTAAGAAAACGAATTCGCTCCGACATAGATAATTTCCAGATTTCCTAAGGAAACATCGCCCGTAATGTAGAAATCCTTGCTTGTCAGAGCACTTGGATTTTCCTGATGTTGGATCGCTGAGAGGGAATTATCCACATTTACATGGACACGCCAATCACTTGGTACATAGAGACTCAAACTTCCAAGGGAAACATCGACAACAAACTGAGCAGATGGACCCTCGATGCGGCAATTGTCAAAATAAACCGATGCTTCTCCCATACTCACATCTGCACTTCCGCGGGTAAAGTGTTGGTCATTGAGATATTTTGTCACTGTTGAAAAAGTGACATCAATGTCATTGCCATCCGACTTACTCATGGACCCAGCAGAATAGGAAGCTAGGCGGGCTTTTGTTTTCTTAGAGGGTTTAAACAAAATGTTGAGCCCAATCACAGCGAGAATTGAGGAAAGGATGACAACCGAATTGGACACCGGAAGGAAATGGTATTGCCCATTGAGACAAAAGAGGGCTAAAAGTCCATAGATGAAGCCCCAACCAAAATGGCGTTTTAAGAAACTTGAGAGGGATAGGACTGCAAGCAAGGTGACCCAAGCTAAGGTCCAGATGCTAATGTCCCATTTTACAAAATAGCCTTGTAAGAGGATTAAGGCTGCTAAAAGGATTAAGAATACTCCGATTAATTTTTTTCTCATGATATTACCTCATTTCATTTAGTCGTTCTTTTAAGAGTTGATAGTAGCGTCTGGATACGTGAACCTGCTTATGGGTCTGATAGAAATTGACCGTGCTGGTTCCTGAAAAAGACTTTTCTAGAGAATAGATCTGCTTTGCGTTGACAATGGTGGATTTGGATATCCGACAAAAGGCGATGGGAAGCAGCTCCTCCAACTCATAGAGCTTCTGCTTAACCTCATAGGCCTCGTCCTTGGTGTGACCAAAAATCTTCTCCCCGTCCGTCTCAAAAAAGAGGATCGATGCCACATCCAGAAAATACTCACTTCGATCCTTGTAAAAGGCCAAAGGAGCAACTTTTTGTTCTAGGATTCTCTCTTGCAGCTGGGTCAACTCCGGGGTCAAGCGCGGGGCTCGAATCAAGATCTCAGGCTCGTCCATTGATGGATCCAATTCGATTCTAACTTTCATAAAACTCCTTTCCCAACGTTTTGATAGTACCATTATAACAGTTGCCACAAACAAAACAAGGGCTTTTCAGTAAGTGGCACGTTTTCCCCATCAAGAGGTAGTTTTTGAGAAGTAAAAAAGCTGATCAAGTGACCAGCCTTTCTTTATTTATTTGTTTCCTTATCTGGGAAAAGGAAACCAAGCCCCAGGCAAGCGAGCACACCCGCTGTGATGACCAGACCATTTGAAACCGGCAAGAGATCGTAAATCGCATTTGCGATCATAAAGGCGATCAAGGCGCAGATGACACTTGCCTTATAATCTTTTTTCAAGAGATTTTCAAGAGTAAAGAAAGCAAATAAGAGAACGGGGAATAGGGGCCAGATGTTCACATCGAGCTTTGGAAGACCAACCATTCCCATTGTGACAACCGCAAGAGCAGCAAGAATCAATGCAAGTCCAAGTAATTTTTTCATCATCATATACCTCGTTTTGATTATTCGGAAGTATTTCTTCCTTTGATGATTCTATGATAGCAGAGAGCCCCAACAGCGACAAGGACTTTTGACTAAGTGGTCAAAAATGGCGCCTATGCGGTCAAAAAAAGAGCGAGACCGAACGAATATGTGATCACCATTATTCATCGTCTTGTTCCTTTAAAGCAGATTCTTCCTATGCCGATTGCAGGGATCGAACCTGTGACCTACGCGTTACGAGTGCGTTGCTCTACCAACTGAGCTAAATCGGCGATTACCTTCTTAGTATAGCACTCTGATAGCGGATGTCAAGCACTTTTAGTTGATCTTTTTAATCAGAATCTGACATGGATTCTGTGGATCCCATAGTTGCGGAAAAATCTCTAATTTTTTAAAACCAAGACTGCGATAAAAGACATTTGTTCGGTCATAATCTTTATTTGAACCTTCTGCGACTGTTTTGACCTGTAGGTAGTCCACTTGTTTGACTGCTTCTCTTTCTATAGTCGTAATTAATTCCCTTCCAATTCCTTGACCTTGGAATGATTTTTTCACGCCTAGACAGTCAATTTCAGCACAATCTTCACTCGAATATGATAAACTTATAAACCCTACTACATCACTTTCTTGATAAGCAGCCCAAACTCGTAAATCCTTAGCTCCTTCAATGTAGGCTTGCGTGCTTTCTGGTATTCCAAACCATTCTGGCAAATCCCTTAAAATCTCAGCGACAACTGCCATTTTTTGATCTTCACCCTTGACTTCTTTAATTACAAACATCATAAGTTCCTTTCTTGATTTTAGTCTTACTTTACCTCTTACGAACCAGCACTTTCGTAAGCATCCAATCCCCTATCCCAAAGTTTGAGGGAAATAACAAAGAAAACAAGGGAAATCAGAATCAAACCACCAATATTAAAGAGTCCATCCTTGTCCTGCAAGAAATAGCTGGCAGGATAGTAGGCCGTAAAGGCGAAAGGTACAATAAAGCTAATTAACCAACGAAGGAGCGAATTGTAAATAGAAATAGGATACTTGGCAAAATCATTAAACATATAGAAAATGTAAATCATGGCACCTGACTGCTTGGTCCAAAAAGCGATGCTAGCTGTCGCGATTTTTAAAGAAGTGTAAATCAAGGTCGCAAAAGGAATACAGACTAGAAAAATCAGGAATTTTGGAAGAGTCCAAGAGATGCTAGTTACTGTTGTTCCTAATAGAATGCCACCGACCAAGAGTTCACCCAAGGCATCAATCTGAAAGGTCTCAACGAGGATGTGAAAGAGAGGATTGATAGGACGAGTCAGATACTTGTCAAACTCCCCTTTTCGAACTAGTCGTTGACCTAAAGCCCAGAGATTGTCAAAAAAGAGATGATCTAGTCCCTTTGGAATTAAGGAAAATCCATAGATAAAGGCAATTTCTTGAAAAGTCCAACCTTCTAGGGAGGGAATGTGTTGAAAGATGACATTGAGAAACAAGAGGTTCAGGCCTTGAGTCAGAAAGACTCCCAACACACCAACCACAAAATCGACCTTGTATTCCATGATTTGCTTGATGTACTGTCTGATAAAAATCAGATGCATGCGTTGATATTTTTTCATACTAACCTCCCTGAATGGTGATAAATGACTGGACTCGTTTCCAAATCAACTGAGACAAGCCCACCATCACTATAAGCCAGAAGAACTGTAGCAAGATAGCTTGAAGAATCTGACTGGCATCGTATTTCCCAACAATGATCATGACCGGAGTGTAAATTAAGGATGAGAAAGGTAAGAAGGACAGAATATCTGAAATGACCTTTGGAAAGAAAGCCAAGGGAATCAAACTCCCAGACATAAAGGCCACTATGGAAGTCTTAAGTAGGTTGGAACCCCAAAGATTTTTAAATACAAAGGCTGAAAATCCAAAGCAGATATTAAAGAAAAAGTTAATCAGATAGGCCAGCGTTAAGCTAAAAAGATAAAGGGTAGTTAGTCCCAGCACTTCTACAATCCCTTGCCCAGATAAGATTTTCATCAAAACAATGACACTTAAAAATGGCAGTCCAACAGAGATAAAAATCAACCACTTGGAACCAAGCTCCGTAAAGAGGTAAGAAGCCGCAAAATGCACTGGTCGCAACAAGCGCATGATAATGGAACCATCCTTGACCTCATCACCAATCATAAAGGAAGAATCCGACCTAGTCAGAAGATTAGTCACAAAACTCATGATGATGTAGAGGGTGATATCCGCCATACTGAAGCCCTGAATCAAAGGCTCCTGGGTGGAATCAAAGACAGCCTTCCACAGATAAAAAGCCACAAAAGCACCCATGACATCGCCAATCCGATAAAGAATAAAGTTGACTCGATAGCTAATCAACTCCTGAATCCCTGCATTGATAAAGGGTTTATAACGTCTCCACAATTTGACCATCTTAGAGCTCCTTTCGATAGAAGCGACGGATAATATCTTCAATATCCGTATCTACCATCTTCAAATCACGGACCTCAAAATCAGATAAGGTTTGCTTGATAATATCGGCCGACTGGTAGCGGGAACTATCGAATTCAATATTGAGAGTATTTCCTTGTCTATCAATGGACATATCAGGCAAGCCCTCATAATGAGAGACTAGATGATTTTGACCTGGCGTCAGGTCAAAGGAGAGAGTCTTCATCTTGCCAAAGGTCTCCTTGAGCTGGCTAACCGTTCCATCAAAAATCTCTTGCCCCTTATCAATCATAAAAATCCGATCACAGAGTTGCTCAATATCACTCAAATCATGAGTAGTCAAGAGAATAGTTGTCTCTTCCTCCTGATTGATCTGGGTGATAGCCCGGCGAATGTTGTCCTTGACCGACACATCCAAACCAATAGTCGGTTCATCTAAAAAGAGAACTTTGGGATTGTGAAGCAAGGAAGCCGCAATATCCGCCCGCATCCGTTGACCTAGTGAAAGAGTCCGCACAGGATCCTTGATAAATTCCTTCAAATCCAAAACTTCATTCAAAAAGTCCATGCGCTTATGGAAAAGCGAGTCCGGTACATCATAGATCTCTTTCAAAACCGTGTAGGTCTCTTGCAGAGCCAAATCCCACCATAGCTGGGTGCGTTGTCCGAAAACGACTCCAATATCCTTGACATAATCTTGGCGATTATCCTGCGGAATCTTGCCGTTAATCCGACAAAAGCCAGATGTGGGCTTCAAAATTCCTGTCAGCATTTTGATGGTGGTTGACTTCCCAGCACCATTTGCCCCGATAAATCCTAAAATCTGCCCTTTTGGAACTTCAAAAGTTAAATCCTTGACCGCTTCAAAGGTCTGCTTTTCAGGATGAATAAAGGAGCGCAAGGCTCCCTTTAACCCCGGCTCCTTAACTGTCTTCACAAAATTTTTCTGAAGATGTTCCACTTCTATCATTGCCATATCTATCTCCCTATCGTAAGAAGCAACATTGTATTTTTGACTACAAATATTCTAAATCCTTACTTTCTACACTTTCTCAATATTATTACAGAAGGCTTTATACCAACCTATTATAATCCAATAAAAAAAGGAATGCAAGCGTTTGCTTATTGATTATGAAATTAGAGATTTCTCTCTTAAAATAATACTTTTAATCAAAAATTCTGGTTTCATCGTTTCCTTAAAATACCAAAAAAACTGCCTTCTTTTTCAACATAAGGAAAGAAAGCCCTAATAACACCCTTTTATAGTGCAAATGTCTACGGAAAACAAGTGTTAATTTATATCGAAAATTTTTATCCCTAAGAAAAGATAAAAAGGTGATGCTGCATCACCTCCCTCTACCAAGTTAAGTCTTCAATCATGCTTCTTACTTGTGAATCAAGAGTCTTATCCTTCTTCAGTTCTCCAACCAAAGTCTGAATCTGCCGGACTAGATTTGGATCATTGTCATTATAGCATCGATGAAGCATCCAGATGTTATGCACAGTTGGACTTTTTAGAACTGACTCCATCAATAATTCCTCATAGCCTTGATGATAAAATCGCTCCACAAAGTGAACCAACTCACCTGGAGCTCCAAAATCTACTTCTGGATGCTTGGAAATAAAGTCTAAGACGGGGTCAACCAAATCAAAGGGTTGAGGGTAAGCCTCCATGGCATCTACAATCTCGTCTGCCAACTCAAATTCTTGGTCTTCAGTAATTGCATCATGCAAAGCAACTAACATATCATCTTTAGTAAGCATCTGATTCTCCTTTTCAACTTTTCCATATCATTATTCGTTTTTGAACTTCTTCTTCACTCATCAAACCTTGTTCGTAAGTAGTTTTCCAACTCCTTTTGGGATAAATCACTAGGAAGTTCAAACACATACTCATAACCTTCATCACAAAAGGAAACTTTCTCTTCAGGTGGAAACCATTTCCGAAGCCAGATGATATAGGAGGCATAATCTTGTAACCTGTTCGTTGAATCAAAGTAATCAATCACAAAAACATTTTTCTTGCTACTCAGTGAACTTTCCAAAGTAAGCTGAGGACTTTGATAATCCCAAGAAAGCGAGTAAGCTTTTTCAGGATTCGTCCTTTCTCTGATCAAAATACCTGGAAATTTTTCTCTCAAAGCAGTACAAAAGGCTTGTAAATCTAGGAATATGGGGTCTTTACTCTCAATAAAGACAAAATCAGCAGTACTCATCAGTCTCTCTCCTTCTTTTTAAAACTGAAAACAGACCTTAACCATCAATGGCAAAATTCTCCAGACTCTCAAATGCCTGCCCCTGATAGTCAAAAGAAAAGATATGAATATCATCAAAAGTTTGATCGCAGAAAGTAACGGTTTGTCTTTCTGGCTCGATGATGGGTTTACCCAATTTTTCAGTAGCTTCTTCATCTGTCAAATACCCGTAAAATTCTTGTAAATGAGGCAGTATAAAAGTAAGAATACGAAACCTATTTTTATGGTAATTGGCTGCAAGCAACTGAGCCTTCGTCTCAAAACTCCCACTTGGTTTTTCTTCCCAAGCTACAAGAACATTATCTACTTCATGAACGTAGGCTTGCAAGGACTGATCGAATATCATGGCTATTTTTCCTTCTATTCTATTTACAATAACAGAAAATAAAAATCACAAAGATTGAGCTAAATGGTTACCTAAAAGTATCTGGCATAATTCTTTTCACACTCTCATCTTTGTCAACTAGAAAGCAATCTGGAAAAGTCATCTGTTCCCATTTTTTATGATCAAAACTTGAATCAAAATGATTGATTAAGATTCCTAGCAAATTTCCATGAGAACTCAGTAAAATTGTTTTATCTGAATACCTTTCTTCCAAGTCCGCAAATAAATCTAAAATTCTATTTAATGCTTCTCGATTGGACTCGCCTCCAATAAGAGATTTATCTGGATTTTGCCATAAATATTTAATACTGTCTTCAAACTCAGAATCTTTTATAAAGGTTGAAGATAATTTTCGCTCTCGTAACCGATTATCAAGAACTATTTTATCAAATTGAATTGGCGAGCTATTAACCGTTTCAAATGCTCGTTTATAAGGACTAGAAAAATAATAATCAATATTAAAAGAATTCAAAAACTCTAACTGGTCAAGAGATGAAAATCCTTTTTCTGACAAAGTTCTATTAAAATCATCACTTGAAAATCTTGAATGAGCATGTCTAAGTAAAATATAAGTGTTCTTCATAAAATGTCACCTCTCAATTATTGGCATCAATTCAAAATAACTTTCTAAATCACAGTTACTCTGTTAAAAATCCTTCAATTCGAGAAACAAGTTCATTATTTTGATAATGATAGAGGTCGTGAGGCGCATCCATATAGTCGACTTGAACATTAGACTGGTCGCTTGCAAATCTCTCTGCATAATGCTGCCACTCTGATTGGCTAAAGGTCGTGCCTTCACCGTTAGAAACCAGGAGTAAGGCTGGAATTTTCGGATTGATGCTAGATGGAACTTTCTTGGCATTTTCCTTTGCCAAACGGGATTCATGAAGCATGGCTTGTGACATCAACTGCTTATATGCTAGTAATTTATATTGTTGTCGTTCAGTTTCAGTCAGAGTTGGATTTTTTATATAAAAGGACTCAGGGAAATAGCGGAGCAGGCCAATCTTACTCGTCCAATAGGCTAAGGTTATGAGAGTTGGGTGTTCTTTTAAATCTTCATAACTCGCTGGCAAGGCCCAATCCAGGCCAATCAAAGCCTTCACTTCATTCGGATATTTCTCTTGCCAAGCAAGACTCTCTAAACTAGCCATAGAATGCGAAATAATCACATAAGGACCTGAAACATGAGCTTGCGACAAAGCTTGACGGGTCTCAGAAAGGACCTCCATCACATCTCTTGAACGATCACTATCTTGGCTAAAACCATATCCTGCTCGCTCCACGACAACAACCTTGTATTTTTTGGATAGGGGATCTGATAGATTCTTAAAGTCTAGGATAGGAGAGGCGATACCTGCACCAGAAAGAAAAACGATTGTTTGAGGCCCTTCTCCTTTAATAGAAACATTCATTCGATGTCCATTGACTGTCACTTGTTTACCAATGGGTGTGAGAAGCTTACTTTCATTTCGTAAACTGACTTGATGAAAAACAAATGTAGCACCTAAAAAGAGCAGGAGAAAGCCACAAACGATCCAGCTCCACAGTTTGAATTTTTTCATAGGCATATTGTACAAAAATTAACCCCTGGAAGCAACCTTTCCCAAACAAAAAAACAAGATCCACATGGGACCTTGCTTTCCTGTTTTTAATTAAGCTTTGCCTTCTGAACCGAATACGTCGATACGTTCTTCAACAGCTGCTGTAATTGCTTCGAAACCTGGTTTCAAGAATTTACGTGGGTCGAAGAGTTTCTTCTTATCGTATTCTGCTTCGTTTGCATCGTATTCACGTACGAATTGACGAGTAGCATTTGCAAATGCGATTTGGCATTCAGTGTTCACGTTAACTTTTGCAACACCAAGTTTGATCGCTGCTTGGATTTGATCATCAGGGATACCTGATCCACCGTGCAATACGATTGGGAATCCTGGAACAGCTTCAGTCAATTTTTGCAAGTGGTCAAGGTGAAGACCTTTCCAGTTTGCTGGGTAAGGACCGTGGATGTTACCGATACCTGCAGCCAAGAAGTCGATTCCTGTAGCAACCATTGCTTTAGCGTCTTCGATTGGTGCCAATTCACCGTCACCGATGATACCGTCTTCTTCACCACCGATAGTACCAACTTCAGCTTCTACTGAGATACCTTTAGCATGAGCTTTTTCAACGACATCTTTCGCCAATTTAAGGTTTTCTTCAACTGGAAGGTGTGAACCGTCAAACATGATTGAAGTGTAACCAGCTTCGATACATTCAAGAGCATCGTCGTAGTGACCATGGTCAAGGTGAATAGCAACTGGTACAGTAATACCCATTGATTCTACAAGGTTTTCAATAAGGGCTTTACATACTTTGTAACCACCCATGTATTTAGCAGCACCCATAGAAGTTTGGATAAGTACTGGAGCTTTCTTAGCTTCTGCTGCACGCAAGATAGCTTGAGTCCACTCAAGGTTGTTTGTGTTAAATCCACCAACTGCATAACCATTGTCACGAGCTGCTTGGACAAATTTTTCTGCTGAAACGATTGCCATTTGTTATAGGCCTCCTATAAATTTTTGTGGGGTTAATCCCACTTACATTGTTTATTTTATCACTTTTTAGATGAAATTGCTAGTTTTTCCTGTGGCTTTAAGCGATTTCTTACGATAAATGAGGAGGAACCCTCTCCCTCCTAAGACTTCCATCCTATCAAATAAGTAAAAAAGGGAGCGCAAGCCCCTTTCAATCCTTCTCTTTAAAATTTTTTAATGAAAGGAGAAAAGCAATCCCGCAAATCACAAGGAGTCCACCTGCGACCCATTGAGAATAGAAATAAGCAGCAAATAACTGACTGTCGGTAAACATTTTCCCAAGAAGTCCATTTACCAATCCCTCAAGAAAGGGAATATTCTCACACACAGCAAGGATTGAGGCAAGAAAGAGAATACTGCCCGCTATCAGAAAAAGATAAAGAATCCATTTTTTGATTCTTTTTTCATCTCTGAGCAGATACTTAGAAGCAATCGCCACTAAAAAAATGAAAACATTCCATATGTTTAAGGCGATAAAATATCTAAAAGTATCCTTGTATGCGCCTATCCCCATCGCTAAAATCAGGATAGGACCGAAAAAATTAATGGCACTTCCCAATAGTGCAAAGAGGCCATCGGCCAAAACCAGATACTTCTTCTTCATGTTCTCACCTCATCTCACACCTATTCTACCACAAAGAAATTTGAAAACAAAAAAAGATAGCCGAAGCTATCTTGATTATCCGATGCGGAGAGAGGGACTTGAACCCTCACGACCTAAAGCGGTCACAGGATCCTTAGTCCTGCGCGTCTGCCAATTCCGCCATCCCCGCGATTGAGTACTTTACTAGTATATCAATCAACGACTTTTTTGTCAAGATTTTTTTCAAACTTTTTTCAGAGTTTGTCATTTTTTCACAAAAAGGGAGCAGGTCCTTCGACCTGCTCCCTTGATTTTTATTTGCTATCGTGGTTTTCAACTGCTGCTGTGATAAAGGCTGTGTAAAGTCCTTCTGGGCGGTTTGGACGGCTTGACAATTCTGGGTGGTATTGGCAAGCAACAAAGAATTTGTTTTCTGGGATTTCAACGATTTCGACCAAACGGTTGTCTGGTGAAACGCCTGAGAAGACAAATCCTGCTTCTTCGAACTGTTCACGGAAAGCATTGTTAAACTCATAACGGTGACGGTGGCGACGTTG
>SKEG01001550.1_pt1 | contig 17554 bp, 14 predicted proteins | sample 4826631 | NCBI WGS metagenome assembly SKEG01 (sample SAMN11008815, study PRJNA524170) | human gut metagenome | biome: Human fecal sample; material: Feces; isolation source: fecal sample from pouch patient p26, p34, p50 | host: Homo sapiens | place: Israel: Tel-Aviv | collected 2016-11-02
CCACGGCGCAGCAAATCAACGTCTCTGACACTCTGCTGGTGGCAGCAAATACCAGCGGCGGCGTAACTGGCAAGATGATCTCCCCGCAATCTATCGCCGTGGCCTGCGCCGCGACGGGCATGGTGGGCCGAGAATCTGAACTATTCCGCTACACCGTGAAGCACAGTCTGATTTTTGCCAGCGTTATCGGCATTATCACGCTGTTGCAGGCGTATGTGTTTACTGGGATGTTAGTCTCGTAAATCAATAATGCCGGATGATCGTTAATATCATCCGGCTTCATTTACATTACTCTGTCTTATTAATGGAAAATTATTTCCCGCTTTATTATCCATGTGGCAATAATGTTTCGCGTTCAGATAACCTGCTAAATAATTAAGAGCGTGAGAACATCTATTATTTATCACGCAAAACAAGTCAGTATTAATTATGTTCGCTTGATGAGCAAACACCGTTCTATCTGTTGCTTTTGCAATCTTAATCGTTAAAACTACCAACAAATTTATATAGTTACGTTGTGAAAAGTTGTTGATTTTTTGTTTAATGAAATTTCGTAAAAATCACCAGCCAGACATCGAATAGGGGGGGTCTTATAAACTTTACCTGTTTTTCTATCAATGATGCCGTTTTCTTAAGAATGGAGGAAGTTATTAAAGAAGATAAAGCATAAAACTATTTCCCCGGTTACGAATCTTTTAACTTTGTTTTGTCACTTGCGTTATTAATGAATAAGAAATTTAAATATAAGAAATCGCTTTTAGCGGCTATTTTGAGTGCAACCCTGTTAGCCGGTTGTGATGGCGGTGGCTCCGGATCTTCCTCCGATACGCCGCCTGTAGATTCTGGAACAGGGTCTTTGCCGGAAGTGAAACCTGATCCAACACCAAACCCGGAGCCGACGCCTGAGCCAACGCCGGACCCAGAACCTACGCCGGAACCGACACCTGATCCTGAGCCAACACCAGAACCGGAGCCAGAACCTGTTCCTACGAAAACGGGTTATCTGACCCTGGGCGGAAGCCTGCGGGTAACTGGTGATATCACCTGTAATGATGAATCCAGCGATGGCTTTACCTTTACACCAGGCGACAAAGTCACCTGTGTGGCAGGGAACAACACGACAATTGCTACCTTCGACACCCAGTCAGAAGCTGCGCGTAGCCTGCGTGCGGTTGAAAAAGTGTCGTTTAGTCTTGAGGACGCGCAAGAACTGGCGGGTTCCGACAACAAGAAAAGCAATGCGCTCTCGCTGGTCACCTCCATGAACAGTTGCCCGGCGAATACAGAACAGGTGTGCCTGGAGTTCTCCTCGGTGATCGAGAGTAAACGTTTCGACTCGCTGTATAAGCAAATCGATCTGGCACCGGAAGAGTTCAAAAAGCTGGTCAATGAAGAGGTGGAAAACAATGCCGCGACCGATAAAGCGCCATCCACTCATACTTCACCGGTCGTGCCCGCCACCACTCCGGGAACAAAACCGGATCTAAACGCTTCCTTCGTGTCGGCTAACGCGGAACAGTTTTATCAGTATCAACCCACTGAAATCATTCTCTCTGAAGGTCGACTGGTCGATAGTCAGGGGGATGGTGTTGTTGGTGTCAACTATTACACCAATTCCGGCCGTGGTGTAACCGGAGAAAACGGGGAATTTTCCTTTAGTTGGGGGGAAACCATCTCCTTTGGCATCGACACTTTTGAGCTTGGTTCTGTGCGTGGTAACAAGTCGACTATTGCATTGACTGAACTGGGTGATGAAGTTCGCGGGGCAAATATCGATCAGTTGATTCACCGCTATTCGAAGGCTGGACAAAATCACACGCGTGTAGTTCCGGATGAAGTGCGCAAGGTTTTTGCTGAATATCCCAACGTGATTAACGAGATTATCAATCTCTCGTTATCCAATGGTGCGACGCTGGGGGAAGGTGAGCAAGTCGTTAATCTGCCTAACGAATTTATCGAGCAGTTTAAGACGGGTCAGGCCAAAGAGATCGATACCGCGATTTGTGCGAAAACCGATGGTTGTAACGAGGCTCGCTGGTTCTCGCTGACAACGCGCAATGTTAATGACGGCCAGATTCAGGGCGTTATCAACAAGCTGTGGGGCGTGGATACGAACTACAAATCTGTCAGTAAGTTCCATGTATTCCATGACTCTACCAACTTCTATGGCAGCACGGGTAATGCGCGCGGTCAGGCGGTGGTGAATATCTCCAACGCGGCCTTCCCGATTCTGATGGCGCGTAATGATAAAAACTACTGGCTGGCGTTTGGCGAAAAACGCGCCTGGGATAAAAATGAGCTGGCGTACATTACTGAAGCGCCTTCCATTGTGCGACCAGAGAACGTGACACGCGAAACCGCCACCTTCAACCTGCCGTTTATCTCGCTGGGGCAAGTGGGCGATGGCAAGCTGATGGTTATCGGTAACCCACACTACAACAGCATCCTGCGTTGCCCGAACGGTTACAGCTGGAACGGGGGCGTTAATAAAGATGGGCAGTGTACGCTCAACAGCGACCCGGATGACATGAAGAACTTCATGGAGAACGTGCTGCGCTATCTGTCAAATGATCGCTGGTTGCCGGATGCAAAATCCAGTATGACCGTGGGTACTAACCTGGAGACGGTGTATTTCAAAAAACATGGGCAGGTGCTGGGAAATAGCGCACCGTTTGCGTTCCACAAGGATTTCACTGGCATCACGGTCAAACCGATGACCAGCTATGGCAATCTGAATCCAGATGAAGTTCCTCTGTTGATCCTCAATTGCTTTGAATACGTCACACAATGGGGTAGCGATCCTTACTCCATTCCTCTGCGCGCAGATACCAGCAAACCGAAGCTGACCCAGCAGGATGTGACCGATTTGATCGCCTATATGAACAAAGGTGGATCGGTGCTGATCATGGAAAACGTGATGAGCAATCTTAAGGAAGAGAGCGCATCTGGCTTTGTACGTCTGCTTGATGCCGCAGGTTTGTCGATGGCGCTTAACAAGTCGGTAGTAAATAACGACCCGCAAGGCTACCCGGACCGCGTTCGTCAACGACGTTCAACGCCAATTTGGGTCTATGAGCGTTATCCGGCTGTCGATGGTAAACCACCGTATACCATTGATGACACCACGAAAGAAGTTATCTGGAAATATCAGCAAGAAAACAAACCTGATGACAAACCGAAGCTGGAAGTTGCCAGCTGGCAGGAAGAAGTTGAGGGTAAACAGGTAACCCAATTCGCCTTTATTGATGAAGCCGACCACAAAACGCCTGAGTCACTGGCTGCGGCAAAACAGAGAATTCTGGACGCGTTCCCAGGGCTGGAAGTGTGTAAGGATTCTGACTACCACTATGAGGTCAACTGTCTGGAATACCGCCCAGGCACGGATGTGCCGGTAACCGGTGGCATGTATGTTCCGCAGTATACGCAGCTGGATCTGAGTGCCGATACCGCGAAAGCGATGCTGCAGGCTGCGGATTTAGGCACCAATATTCAGCGCCTGTATCAGCATGAGCTTTATTTCCGTACCAATGGCCGCCAGGGTGAGCGTCTCAACAGCGTTGATCTGGAACGTTTATACCAAAACATGTCCGTCTGGCTGTGGAACGAGACGAAATATCGTTATGAAGAGGGTAAAGAAGACGAGCTGGGCTTTAAAACGTTCACTGAGTTTCTGAACTGCTACACCAACAATGCATACGTTGGCACGCAGTGTTCTGCTGAGCTGAAAAAATCGCTGATCGATAACAAGATGATTTACGGTGAAGAAAGCAGCAAAGCGGGCATGATGAACCCGAGCTACCCGCTCAACTATATGGAAAAACCGCTGACACGCCTGATGCTGGGCCGTTCCTGGTGGGATCTGAACATCAAAGTTGATGTTGAGAAGTATCCGGGAGTGGTGAATACAAACGGCGAAACCGTCACACAAAACATTAACTTGTACTCAGCTCCAACCAAATGGTTTGCAGGTAACATGCAGTCAACTGGCCTGTGGGCACCTGCCCAGCAGGAAGTCAGCATTGAGTCAAAGGCGACAGTTCCTGTGACCGTGACTGTTGCGCTGGCCGACGACCTGACAGGACGAGAGAAGCATGAAGTTAGCCTGAATCGTCCACCCAGAGTGACAAAAACCTATGACCTGAAAGCCAATGATAAGGTGACGTTCAAAGTCCCTTACGGTGGTCTGATTTACATCAAGGGCGACAGCAAAGAGGTGCAATCAGCTGACTTCACCTTTACCGGTGTAGTAAAAGCGCCGTTCTATAAAGACGGTAAGTGGCAACACGATCTGAACTCCCCTGCCCCGCTGGGCGAACTGGAGTCTGCCTCGTTCGTCTATACCACACCGAAGAAGAACCTGAATGCCAGCAATTACACTGGCGGACTGGAGCAATTCGCTAACGATCTGGATACCTTTGCCAGCTCGATGAATGACTTCTACGGCCGTGATAGCGAAGACGGTAAGCACCGGATGTTTACCTATAAAAACTTGCCGGGCCACAAACATCGTTTCGCCAACGATGTGCAGATCTCCATCGGTGATGCGCATTCGGGTTATCCGGTAATGAACAGCAGCTTCTCGACGAACAGCACCACGCTGCCGACGACGCCGCTGAACGACTGGCTGATCTGGCATGAAGTCGGTCATAACGCCGCAGAAACGCCGTTGACTGTACCGGGTGCAACTGAAGTCGCTAACAACGTGCTGGCGCTGTACATGCAGGATCGTTATCTCGGCAAGATGAACCGTGTCGCTGACGATATTACCGTCGCACCGGAATATCTGGAGGAGAGCAACAACCAGGCATGGGCACGCGGCGGTGCGGGTGACCGTCTGCTGATGTACGCACAGCTGAAGGAATGGGCAGAGAAAAACTTTGATATCAAGAAATGGTATCCAGATGGCACTCCTCTGCCAGAGTTTTACAGCGAGCGTGAAGGGATGAAAGGCTGGAACCTGTTCCAGTTGATGCATCGTAAAGCACGCGGCGATGAGGTCAGCAATGACAAGTTTGGCGGCAAGAATTACTGTGCTGAATCCAACGGTAACGCAGCGGACACGCTGATGCTGTGTGCCTCCTGGGTCGCCCAGACGGATCTTTCGGAGTTCTTTAAGAAATGGAATCCGGGCGCGAATGCTTACCAGCTGCCGGGGGCGAGCGAGATGAGCTTCGAGGGCGGTGTGAGCCAGTCGGCTTACAACACGCTCGCGTCACTCGATCTGCCGAAACCGGAACAGGGACCGGAAACCATTAATCAGGTTACCGAGCATAAGATGTCTGCCGAGTAAGCCCGTAGGCCGGATAAGGCGCTCGCGCCGCATCCGGCATGAAATAAGGCGCACCGGGTTAACACATTTGCCCGATGCGCCTGCTTATCGGGCCTACAGACGGGGAAAGCCGCGATTATTTGCGCTGGCAGACACCCGTAGGACGGATAAGGCGTTTTACGCCGCATCCAGCAAGTTACAACAAACAACCTTTAACCATGCTTTTTGATGTTTTTCAGCAATACCCCACGGCGATGCCCGTCCTGGCAACCGTCGGAGGATTGATCATCGGCAGTTTTTTGAATGTGGTGATTTGGCGTTACCCAATCATGCTGCGCCAACAAATGGCGGAGTTTCACGGTGAAATGTCGAGTGCGCAGTCAAAAATAAGCCTTGCGCTACCGCGTTCGCACTGCCCACATTGTCAGCAGACCATCCGGATACGTGACAATATTCCGCTGTTCTCCTGGCTGATGCTCAAAGGGCGCTGCCGCGACTGTCAGGCGAAAATCAGCAAGCGTTATCCGCTGGTGGAGTTATTGACAGCACTTGCTTTTTTGCTGGCGAGTCTGGTCTGGCCAGAAAGTGGATGGGGGCTGGCGGTGATGATATTATCCGCCTGGCTGATTGCCGCGAGCGTCATCGACCTCGATCACCAATGGCTGCCCGATGTTTTTACTCAGGGCGTATTGTGGACAGGACTGATTGCGGCATGGGCGCAGCAGAGTCCGCTCACGCTACAAGATGCAGTCACCGGCGTCCTGGTGGGATTTATCACTTTTTACTCTCTGCGTTGGATAGCCGGAATAGTTCTGCGTAAAGAAGCATTAGGCATGGGCGATGTATTACTTTTCGCCGCGTTAGGTGGCTGGGTGGGGGCATTGTCGCTGCCCAATGTTGCTTTAATCGCCTCATGCTGCGGCCTGATATATGCCGTTATTACAAAAAGAGGATCAACCACACTGCCTTTTGGACCGTGTTTAAGTCTGGGCGGTATAGCAACACTTTATCTACAGGCATTGTTTTAATGATAACCACGTCATTATCAAAGTGACATTTTAACTCTTATTAATAACCTTAGAGATTATTTACCATGTCGATAAAACAAATGCCAGGGAGGGTATTAATATCGCTATTGTTGAGCGTTACAGGATTATTAAGTGGCTGTGCCAGCCATAATGAAAATGCCAGTTTACTGGCGAAAAAACAGGCGCAAAATATCAGCCAAAACCTGCCGATTAAATCTGCGGGATATACCTTAGTGCTGGCGCAAAGTAGCGGCACAACGGTAAAAATGACCATTATCAGCGAAGCGGGTACACAAACCACGCAGACGCCTGACGCCTTTTTAACCAGCTATCAACGACAAATGTGCGCTGACCCGACGGTGAAATTAATGATCACTGAGGGAATTAATTACAGCATAACGATTAATGATACACGTACAGGTAACCAGTATCAGCGGAAACTGGATCGTACCACCTGTGGAATAGTCAAAGCATAACGTCGGGTAGATATAAATTGGCGCGGGTTGTTTTTCGTGACGCACGAATTTATCTCATTCAATGGCTGACAAAAATTCGTCACACTCTTAACCAGAGACAATCTCTTAATACAGACAAAGAGCATCTGCGAAAAATTGCACGCGGGATGTTCTGGCTGATGCTGCTTATTATTTCTGCAAAAATGGCGCATTCACTCTGGCGCTATATCTCCTTTTCTGCGGAATATACGGCGGTTTCTCAACCGGTGAATAAACCGAGCCGTGTGGATGCAAAAACGTTCGATAAAAATGACGTGCAATTAATCAGCCAGCAAAACTGGTTTGGCAAATATCAGCCTGTCGCCGCGCAGGTAAAACAACCCGAACCTGTGCCTGTGGCAGAAACGCGTCTTAATGTGGTGCTGCGTGGGATCGCCTTTGGTGCCAGACCCGGCGCGGTTATTGAAGAAGGCGGTAAACAGCAGGTCTATTTGCAGGGTGAAACGCTTGGCTCTCACAACGCGGTGATTGAGGAAATCAACCGCGACCATGTGATGCTGCGTTATCAGGGAAAAATAGAGCGTCTGAGTCTGGCAGAAGAGGAACGTTCCACTGTTGCTGTGACCAACAAAAAAGCCGTCAGTGACGAAGCAAAGCAAGCTGTTGCTGAGCCTGCTGTCAGTGTGCCAGTTGAGATCCCGGCTGCCGTGCGTCAGGCACTGGCGAAAGATCCGCAGAAAATTTTTAACTATATCCAGCTTACGCCTGTGCGTAAGGAGGGGATTGTCGGTTATGCAGCGAAGCCGGGGGCAGATCGTTCTCTGTTCGATGCCAGCGGTTTCAAGGAAGGCGATATCGCCATTGCGCTAAATCAGCAGGATTTCACTGATCCACGAGCAATGATTGCTCTGATGCGGCAGTTACCTTCAATGGATTCCATTCAACTTACGGTTTTACGCAAGGGTGCGCGCCACGACATTTCCATCGCGCTGCGCTAACCGCATTTAATCCAGGAGAATCATTCATCGTGTTTTGGCGTGATATTACGTTGTCGGTCTGGCGTAAGAAGACAACTGGCCTCAAAACAAAAAAGCGTTTACTGCCGCTGGTGCTGGCAGCGGCATTATGCAGTTCACCGGTCTGGGCGGAAGAAGCCACTTTCACCGCTAATTTTAAAGATACCGACCTGAAATCGTTCATCGAAACCGTCGGCGCTAACCTTAATAAGACCATCATTATGGGGCCGGGCGTTCAGGGGAAAGTGAGTATTCGCACCATGACCCCGCTCAATGAACGTCAGTATTACCAGCTATTCCTTAACCTGCTGGAAGCACAGGGGTATGCCGTCGTACCGATGGAAAACGACGTGCTGAAGGTGGTGAAATCCAGCGCCGCGAAAGTCGAGCCGCTGCCGCTGGTCGGTGAAGGCAGCGACAACTACGCGGGCGATGAAATGGTTACCAAAGTAGTGCCGGTACGCAATGTGTCGGTACGCGAGCTGGCGCCGATTTTGCGCCAGATGATCGACAGCGCAGGCTCAGGCAACGTTGTTAATTACGATCCCTCCAACGTGATTATGCTCACCGGACGCGCCTCAGTCGTGGAGCGTCTGACGGAGGTGATCCAGCGCGTGGATCATGCGGGAAACCGCACTGAAGAGGTGATCCCGCTGGATAACGCCTCAGCTTCGGAAATTGCCCGCGTGCTGGAAAGCCTGACTAAAAACAGCGGCGAGAACCAACCAGCAACACTGAAATCTCAAATTGTCGCCGACGAACGCACCAACAGTGTGATTGTCAGTGGTGACCCGGCCACGCGGGACAAAATGCGCCGCCTGATCCGTCGGCTGGACTCAGAAATGGAACGCAGCGGCAACAGCCAGGTTTTCTATCTCAAATACAGCAAAGCCGAAGATCTGGTCGATGTGCTGAAGCAGGTCAGCGGCACGCTCACGGCGGCTAAAGAAGAGGCGGAAGGCACGGTCGGTAGCGGGCGTGAGGTTGTCTCCATCGCCGCCAGCAAACACAGTAATGCCCTGATTGTAACCGCGCCGCAGGACATCATGCAGTCGCTGCAAAGCGTGATTGAACAACTGGATATTCGCCGTGCTCAGGTGCATGTCGAGGCGTTGATCGTGGAAGTTGCCGAAGGCAGTAATATCAACTTCGGCGTGCAGTGGGCGTCGAAAGATGCCGGATTAATGCAGTTTGCTAACGGTACGCAGATCCCTATTGGCACGCTGGGGGCAGCCATTTCTCAGGCGAAACCGCAGAAAGGCTCCACGGTGATCAGTGAAAACGGCGCTACCACCATTAATCCGGATACCAACGGCGATCTCTCCACACTCGCCCAGCTTCTTTCTGGATTCAGCGGTACGGCGGTTGGCGTGGTGAAAGGCGACTGGATGGCGCTGGTGCAGGCGGTTAAAAACGACTCCAGTTCTAACGTACTCTCCACGCCGAGCATCACCACGCTGGACAACCAGGAAGCCTTCTTCATGGTAGGCCAGGATGTTCCGGTATTAACCGGCTCTACCGTTGGCTCCAATAACAGCAATCCTTTCAATACAGTAGAAAGGAAAAAAGTCGGCATCATGCTGAAAGTCACGCCGCAGATTAACGAAGGTAACGCGGTACAGATGGTGATTGAGCAGGAAGTCTCGAAGGTGGAAGGACAGACCAGCCTCGACGTGGTGTTTGGCGAGCGCAAACTGAAAACCACCGTGCTGGCTAACGATGGTGAGCTGATTGTGCTTGGCGGTCTGATGGACGACCAGGCGGGAGAAAGCGTGGCGAAAGTGCCGCTGCTGGGCGATATCCCATTGATTGGTAACCTGTTTAAATCGACGGCGGATAAAAAAGAAAAACGTAACCTGATGGTGTTTATCCGCCCGACCATTCTGCGTGACGGTATGGCGGCAGACGGTGTGTCGCAGCGCAAATATAACTATATGCGCGCCGAACAGATCTATCGCGATGAGCAAGGCTTAAGCCTGATGCCGCACACCGCACAGCCGGTACTGCCAGCGCAAAACCAGGCCTTACCGCCGGAAGTCCGCGCATTCCTCAATGCCGGGAGAACGCGTTAATGGTGCCTGTAGCACAGGAAACCACCGTCAACACCGTGCGTCTGCCCTACAGTTTCAGCCGTCGGTTTAGCCTGGTGGCATGGTGCGAAGCGTCGCTGGAGATCCTCCACGTTCATCCGTTGTCGCTCTCTGTTTTGCAGGAGCTGCAGCGGGGGCTGAACGCGCCCTTTACGCTGCGGCAAATCGACGGGGCCGAATTTGAACAGCGGCTGAATGCGGTCTGGCAGCGGGACTCTTCCGAGGCCCGCCAGCTGATGGAAGATCTCGGTTCTGCTGAGGACTTTTTTACTCTCGCGGAAGAACTGCCGGAAACGGAAGATCTGCTGGAAAGCGACGACGACGCGCCAATCATCAAACTGATCAACGCCATGCTGGCAGAGGCGATTAAAGAAGGCGCTTCGGATATCCACATCGAGACGTTTGAAAAGAGTCTGGTGATCCGTTTTCGCGTTGACGGCACATTACATGAAATGCTGCGCCCGGGGCGCAAACTGGCCTCGCTGCTGGTATCGCGTATCAAGGTGATGGCGCGGCTGGATATTGCCGAAAAGCGCGTACCGCAGGATGGCCGTATTGCGCTGCTGCTGGGCGGTCGGGCGATTGACGTGCGTGTCTCCACCATGCCATCCGCCTGGGGCGAGCGCGTGGTGCTGCGACTGCTGGACAAAAACCAGGCCCGCCTGACGCTGGAGCGTCTGGGGCTTAGCCAGCAACTGACCGCGCAGTTGCGCCAGCTGTTACACAAACCGCACGGCATCTTTCTGGTGACGGGGCCGACGGGTTCCGGCAAAAGCACCACGCTGTACGCCGGATTGCAGGAGCTGAACAACCATTCGCGCAACATTCTCACGGTTGAAGATCCCATCGAATACATGATTGAAGGGATCGGTCAGACGCAGGTTAACACCCGCGTCGGCATGACCTTTGCCCGTGGGCTGCGCGCGATTTTGCGTCAGGACCCGGATGTGGTGATGGTCGGTGAAATCCGCGATACCGAAACCGCAGAAATCGCCGTCCAGGCTTCACTTACCGGACACCTGGTCCTTTCCACGCTGCATACCAACACAGCGGTGGGGGCGATCACACGTTTGCAGGATATGGGCGTGGAGCCTTTCCTGCTCTCTTCCAGTCTGACGGGCGTGATGGCGCAGCGACTGGTTCGCACGCTGTGTCCCGACTGCCGCCAGCCCGCACCAGCCACTGACGAAGAAAAACGCCTGCTGGGAATTACCGACGCCCGTACCGTCACTCTGTAACATCCACAGGGCTGTCCCGCCTGTAATCACAAAGGTTTTCGCGGACGGACTGCCATCCATGAGCTGATCGTGGTGGATGCCACATTGCGTGATTTGATCCACCGTCAGGCCGGGGAGCTGGAGCTGGAACGTTATGTCCGACAACACTCTGCGGGTATCCGCAGCAACGGCATTGAGAAAGTGCTCGCCGGAGAAACCTCTCTCGATGAAGTTCTGCGGGTAACCATGGAGGCGTAATGGCACTGTTTTACTATCAGGCGCTGGAGCGTAATGGTCGCAAAACCAAAGGTATGATTGAGGCGGATTCCGCGCGTCATGCCCGCCAGTTGTTGCGCGGTAAAGAGCTTATCCCCGTGCATATTGAAGCCCGGATGAATACTTCGTCAGGGGGGATGTTGCAGCGTCGGCGGCACGCACATCGTCGCGTGGCGGCGGCAGATCTTGCGCTGTTCACGCGCCAACTGGCAACGCTGGTACAGGCAGCAATGCCGCTGGAAACCTGCTTACAGGCGGTCAGTGAGCAAAGTGAAAAACTGCATGTAAAAAGCCTCGGAATGGCGCTGCGCAGCCGGATTCAGGAAGGTTACACCCTGTCGGACAGCCTGCGCGAACATCCCCGCGTCTTTGATTCTCTGTTTTGTTCGATGGTTGCTGCCGGAGAAAAATCCGGGCATCTCGACGTGGTGCTTAATCGCCTGGCAGATTACACCGAACAGCGACAGCGCCTGAAATCACGTCTATTGCAGGCCATGCTCTATCCGCTGGTTCTGCTGGTGGTGGCAACGGGCGTGGTCACTATTTTGCTGACGGCGGTAGTACCGAAAATCATCGAACAGTTTGATCATCTCGGACACGCGCTGCCCGTCTCCACCCGCACGCTTATTGCCATGAGCGATGCGTTGCAGGCCAGCGGCGTTTACTGGCTGGCGGGTTTGCTGGGGCTTCTGGTGCTGGGGCAACGGCTACTTAAAAATCCTGCGATGCGCCTGCGCTGGGATAAAACCTTGCTGCGCCTGCCCGTGATAGGGCGTGTTGCGCGCGGACTGAATACGGCGCGTTTTTCCCGCACGTTAAGCATCCTCACCGCCAGCAGTGTTCCGCTACTGGAAGGCATTCAGACCGCTGCCGCCGTGTCGGCAAATCGCTATGTCGAGCAACAACTGCTGTTGGCGGCAGATCGCGTCCGCGAAGGAAGCAGTCTGCGCGCTGCGCTGGCGGAGTTGCGCCTGTTCCCCCCGATGATGCTGTACATGATCGCCTCCGGCGAACAGAGCGGCGAACTGGAAACCATGCTTGAACAGGCCGCAGTTAACCAGGAGCGGGAATTTGATACCCAGGTGGGGCTGGCGTTGGGGCTGTTTGAGCCGGCGCTGGTGGTGATGATGGCGGGCGTGGTGCTGTTTATCGTCATCGCCATCCTCGAGCCGATGCTGCAACTGAACAATATGGTTGGAATGTAATTTACGGAGTTATCACATGAATTCGTTATCCCGCACACAAAAACCACGGGCAGGTTTTACCCTGCTGGAAGTGATGGTGGTGATTGTTATTCTTGGCGTCCTGGCAAGTCTGGTGGTGCCTAACCTGTTGGGCAATAAAGAGAAAGCGGATCGGCAAAAAGCCATCAGCGATATCGTGGCGCTGGAAAACGCACTGGATATGTACCGACTGGATAACGGGCGTTATCCAACTACCGAACAGGGGCTTGAGGCGCTGATCCAGCAGCCAGCCAATATGGCGGACGCCCGCAACTACCGTACTGGTGGATACATTAAACGACTGCCAAAGGATCCGTGGGGCAATGATTATCAGTATCTCAGCCCGGGTGAAAAAGGGCTGTTTGATGTTTATACCCTGGGGGCGGATGGTCAGGAAAACGGGGAAGGCGCTGGCGCAGATATCGGTAACTGGAATTTGCAGGAGTTTCAGTAAGCAGTGCCTGAACGCGGATTCACACTTCTGGAAATCATGTTGGTGAATTCCTTATCGGCCTTGCCAGTTCGGGCGTGGTACAGACGTTTGCGACCGATTCTGAACCGCCCGCGAAAAAAGCGGCACAGGATTTTCTGACTCGCTTTGCGCAGTTTAAGGACAGGGCAGTGATTGAAGGGCAGACACTCGGTGTGCTAATCGACGCGCCTAGCTATCAGTTTATGCAGCGTCGTCAGGGGCAGTGGTTGCCCGTTTCCGCGACCCGGTTATCGGCACAGGTTACGGTGCCAAAACAGGTGCAGATGCTGTTACAACCCGGAAGTGATATCTGGCAGAAGGAGTATGCGCTGGAGCTGCAACGTCGTCGCCTGACGCTGCACGATATTGAACTGGAGCTGCAAAAAGAGGCGAAAAAGAAGACGCCGCAGATCCGTTTTTCGCCTTTTGAACCCGCCACGCCGTTTACGCTGCGCTTCTACTCGGCGGCGCAAAACGCATGTTGGGCGGTAAAACTGGCGCACGATGGCGCGTTATCCCTCAATCAATGTGATGAGAGGATGCCATGAAGCGCGGATTTACCTTGCTGGAAGTGATGCTCGCGCTGGCGATTTTTGCGCTGGCTGCCACGGCGGTATTACAGATTGCCAGCGGTGCGCTGAGTAATCAGCACGTTCTTGAGGAAAAAACGGTAGCGGGCTGGGTGGCTGAAAACCAGACTGCGCTGCTCTACCTGATGACCCGTGGGCAGCGGGCGGTCAGGCAGCAGGGCGAGAGCGATATGGCAGGAAGCCGCTGGTACTGGCGAACCACACCGCTGAGTACAGGCAACGCGCTGCTCCAGGCGGTGGATATTGAAGTCAGCCTTCACGAAGACTTTTCGTCGGTCATTCAGTCACGACGCGCCTGGTTTAGCGCCGTGGGAGGCCAACAGTGAGAAGGACTCGCGCTGGTTTCACGTTACTGGAAATGTTGGTGGCAATTGCCATTTTTGCCTCGCTGGCACTGATGGCGCAGCAGGTGACTAACGGCGTCACGCGCGTGAATAGCGCCGTCGCCGATCACGATCAAAAACTAAACCTCATGCAGCAAACGATGAGTTTTCTGACCCACGATCTGACCCAAATGATGCCGCGTCCGGTAAGAGGCGATCAGGGCCAGCGTGAACCAGCTTTACTGGCTGGCGCTGGCGTGCTGGCGTCTGAGAGTGAAGGAATGCGTTTTGTGCGCGGCGGTGTGGTTAACCCGTTGATGCGTCTGCCGCGCAGTAATCTGCTCACCGTCGGTTACCGCATTCATGACGGTTATCTCGAACGGTTAGCCTGGCCGCTGACCGATGCCGCAGGCAGCGTGAAGCCGACAATGCAAAAGTTGATTCCGGCCGATTCGCTCCGTTTGCAGTTCTACGACGGCACGCGCTGGCAGGAGAGCTGGTCGTCAGTACAGGCGATCCCTGTGGCGGTACGCATGACCCTGCATTCGCCGCAATGGGGCGAGATTGAACGCATCTGGTTGTTACGCGGGCCGCAATAATCATGATCACCTCACCACCAAAACGCGGAATGGCACTGGTCGTGGTGCTGGTATTGCTGGCGGTTATGATGCTGGTAACCATCACGCTTTCCGGGCGGATGCAGCAACAACTTGGGCGAACGCGCAGCCAGCAGGAGTACCAGCAGGCGCTGTGGTACAGCGCCAGTGCGGAAAGCCTGGCGCTGAGCGCGCTCAGTCTGAGCCTGAAAAATGAAAAGCGCGTGCATCTGGCACAGCCGTGGGCATCCGGCCCTCGTTTCTTCCCTCTGCCGCAGGGGCAAATTGCGGTCACCCTGCGTGACGCACAGGCTTGCTTTAACCTGAATGCCCTTGCTCAGCCGACAACGGCGTCGCGTCCGCTTGCGGTACAACAGTTGATTGCCCTGATCTCGCGCCTCGATGTGCCTGCTTATCGGGCCGAACTGATAGCCGAAAGCCTGTGGGAGTTTATTGACGAGGACCGCAGCGTGCAGACGCGTCTGGGCCGTGAAGACAGCGAGTATCTCGCCCGCTCGGTGCCGTTCTACGCCGCCAATCAACCGCTGGCCGATATCAGCGAGATGCGCGTGGTGCAGGGAATGGACGCCGGGCTTTATCAAAAACTGAAACCGCTGGTCTGTGCGCTGCCGATGACCCGCCAGCAAATCAACATCAATACCTTAGACGTCACGCAAAGTGTGATTCTTGAGGCGCTGTTTGACCCGTGGTTAAGCCCTGTTCAGGCGCGGGCGTTATTACAACAACGTCCGGCGAAGGGCTGGGAAGATGTCGATCAGTTTCTTGCACAGCCGCTACTTGCTGACGTCGATGAGCGTACTAAAAAACAGCTAAAAACCGTCCTGAGCGTGGACAGCAATTACTTCTGGCTGCGTTCAGATATCACCGTGAATGAGATTGAACTGACGATGAACTCGTTAATTGTCCGCATGGGCCCACAACACTTTTCGGTTCTCTGGCATCAGACAGGAGAAAGTGAGTGAGTTCCATCCTTGAGATTTTTTTCCCGCTTTGCGCCTCCGATACCGTCCGCTGGCAGCGCCGTACACCCGACGTGGAACACGGTATCTGGCCTGACGTTGCTGACGAACAGCTTCAGCAATGGCTGCAAACCGATGCGATTCGACTCTACATTCCCGGCGAATGGATCAGCGTCTGGCAGGTTGAACTGCCTGATGTCGCCCGCAAGCAGATACCGACTATTCTGCCCGCCTTACTGGAAGAAGAGCTGAACCAGGATATCGATGAACTGCATTTCGCCCCGTTGAATATCGACCAGCAACTGGCAACCGTAGCAGTGATTCACCAACAGCATATGCGCAACATTGCGCAGTGGTTGCAGGAAAACGGCATCACCCGCGCTACCGTCGCGCCGGACTGGATGTCCATTCCTTGTGGGTTTATGGCTTGCGATGCGCAACGGGTTATCTGTCGCATCGATGAATGCCGGGGATGGAGCGCCGGGCTGGCGCTGGCTCCGGTCATGTTCCGCGCCCAGCTCAATGAGCAGGATTTACCGCTTTCGCTAACCGTAGTCGGCATTGCACCGGAAAAGCTATCAGCATGGGCTGGCGCAGACGCTGAACGCCTGACCGTTACAGCTCTGCCCGCCATTACCACTTATGGCGAACCGGAAGGGAACCTGCTGACAGGGCCGTGGCAGCCTCGCGTCAGCTACCGAAAACAGTGGGCGCGCTGGCGGGTGATGATTCTGCCGATATTGCTGATTCTGGTTGCGCTGGCAGTGGAGCGGGGCGTGACGTTATGGAGCGTCAGCGAACAGGTGGCGCAAAGCCGCACCCAGGCGGAGGAACAGTTCTTAACGTTGTTCCCGGAGCAGAAGCGGATTGTGAATTTACGCTCTCAGGTGACGATGGCGCTGAAAAAATATCGCCCACAGGCCGACGATACCCGGCTGCTCGCCGAGTTGTCAGCGATAGCCAGCACCCTGAAATCAGCGTCACTTTCCGACATCGAAATGCGTGGTTTTACCTTTGATCAAAAACGCCAGATACTTCACCTCCAGCTACGGGCCGCGAACTTTGCCAGTTTCGACAAACTGCGTAGTGCACTGGCAACCGATTATGTTGTGCAACAGGACGCGTTACAGAAAGAGGGTGATGCGGTTTCCGGCGGCGTAACGTTGCGGAGGAAATAACATGTTACGCGATAAATTTATTCACTATTTTCAGCAATGGCGTGAACGCCAGTTAAGCCGTGGCGAACACTGGCTGGCACAACACCTGGCGGGGCGTTCTCCGCGTGAAAAGGGCATGTTACTGGCAGCGGTGGTGTTCCTGTTTAGCGTCGGATATTACGTCCTCATCTGGCAGCCGTTGAGCGAACGGATTGAGCAACAGGAGACAATATTGCAGCAGCTGGTGGCGATGAACACCCGACTGAAGAACGCCGCGCCGGATATTATTGCAGCGCGAAAATCTGCCACAACAACGCCTGCGCAGGTATCGCGGGTCATCAGTGACAGTGCTTCCGCGCACTCGGTGGTCATCAGGCGGATAGCCGATCGTGGGGAGAATATTCAGGTCTGGATAGAACCTGTGGTGTTTAATGACCTGCTGAAATGGTTAAACGCACTGGATGAAAAATATGCGCTGCGGGTGACACAAATTGATGTCAGTGCTGCTGAGAAGCCTGGGATGGTGAATGTGCAGCGGCTGGAGTTTGGACGGGGGTAAAGTATCAGGAGATTAATATCAATAAAATTACTCTCGTTAACGTGGCGAGAGTAATTCCCCCAGACTTTATAAGCTAATTTTTTTCGTGAAGGTTATTGTCAGATCCAAAAGCAAAAACCCGCCTTGTGGGCGGGTTCTTAAGAATTAGTGGTGCCCGGACTCGGAATCGAACCAAGGACACGGGGATTTTCAATCCCCTGCTCTACCGACTGAGCTATCCGGGCAACGGGGCGCATTAAACCTGATTCGCCTCGTCTCGTCAATCAAATTTCTTCAATTTACTGCAGACTGCACAATCTATCA
>SKEG01001553.1_pt1 | contig 17549 bp, 10 predicted proteins | sample 4826631 | NCBI WGS metagenome assembly SKEG01 (sample SAMN11008815, study PRJNA524170) | human gut metagenome | biome: Human fecal sample; material: Feces; isolation source: fecal sample from pouch patient p26, p34, p50 | host: Homo sapiens | place: Israel: Tel-Aviv | collected 2016-11-02
ACGCCCGTCGATGGTCGTGCTCATCATCCGACTTGTGCACATGTGTCCGATTCTGCCGAATCGGACGTCTGAGTTCCGAAAAATGTGTTCTGTGTGTCCGATTCTGGAGAATCGGTCATGTGTGATGTGAATTGGGATGTTTGGATGTCCGTTTCTGCAGAATCATCTTTGCTCTGTACTCGTTGATTCGCAAATACGGCGCATGGCTCGTCATACCGGCCATGCTCGGCGGCGCGGCCTTCCTGGCGGACTCGGTGCTGACGCCGGCCGTGTCGATCTCGTCCGCCGTCGAAGGCCTGAAGACGCTGCCGGCGTTGGAGCATCTGTTCACCGAGAACAAGGATCTGACGATGATGATCACCGCGGTGATCATCGTGATCCTGTTCGCCGTGCAGTCGCGCGGCACCGAATCGATCGGCAAGGTCTTCGGCTCGGTGGTGATGGTCTGGTTCGCGTTCCTGGCGATCGTCGGCGTGGTAGCCATCGGCAACGACTGGTCCGTGCTCGCCGCACTCAACCCGTACTACGGCATCAAGTTCCTGTTCAGTCCGAATAACGCCACCGGTCTGGCGCTGATGGGCACCGTGTTCCTTTCGACCACCGGCGCCGAGGCGCTGTACTCGGATATGGGCCACGTGGGCCGCGGCAACATCTACTTCACCTGGCCGTTCATCAAGGTGGCGCTGGTGCTCAACTACTTCGGCCAGGGCGCGTGGATGCTGCGCAACCAGAACAACCCCGAACTGGCCGACGCCGAGGGGATCAACCCGTTCTTCCAGATGATGGATCCGAACGTGCGCTATGTGGCCGTCGTGCTGTCGGTCACCGCCGGCATCATCGCCTCCCAGGCGCTGATTACGGGCGCGTTCACCATGGTCTCCGAGGCCACCGGCCTCAACTGGATGCCGCATCTGCAGGTCCGTTACCCTGCCCGTACCCGCGGCCAGCTGTACATTCCGGTCGTCAACGTGGTGCTGTGCGTGGCCATGCTGGCCGTGCTGCTGCTGTTCCGCGATTCGGAACATATCTCGGCGGCCTACGGCTTGGCACTGACCATCACGATGATCACCACCACGATCCTGCTGGGCATCTACCTGTGGCACCGCAGCAACAAGTTCGGCACCGTTGTGTTCACCATCGTGTTCCTGGCGATCCAGGTCCTGTTCTTCGCCGCCTCGATGGCCAAGTTCCTGCACGGCGGCTGGTTCACGCTGCTGCTCACGCTGGCGATCCTCATGATCATGTACACGTGGAACGAGGGCACCAAGCTGGAGCGCTCGCAGCGTCGGCACATGATGCCGAAGGACTTCCTCCCCGCGCTGGACAAGCTGCACGGCGATAGCCGCATCCACCGGTTCGCGGACAACATCGTCTACCTGACCAGCGATCCGGACCTGAAGCGTCTCGATACGGACATCTTCTTCTCGATCTTCGCCGACCACCCCAAGCGCGCCCGCGCATGGTGGGCGGTGGCCGTCGAGACCACCGACGAGCCGTTCACCCGTGAGTATTCGGTCGAGAGCTTCGGTACCGACTACCTGTTCCGTGTGCGCATCCGCCTCGGCTTCAAGGTCTCGCAGTCCATCCCGGCCTACCTGCATCAGATCATGCACGATCTGGAGAAGACCGGCGAGCTGCCGAACCAGCAGTCGATCTACCCGAAGCTTGACGCCGATCCCGGCATCGGCACCATCCGCTACGTGGTGATCCACAAGGCGCTGATGCCCGAGTCGAAGGTCTCCGGCCGTGGCGCCCTCTCGCTGCAGATCAAGTACGCGATCCGCCGCGTGGCCGGTTCCCCGGTCAAGTGGTTCGGCCTGGCGCCGTACAACCCGCTGGTCGAGGTGCAGCCACTGTTCGTGTCCACGCGCCGCCCGCCGCGCCTGACCCGCGTGGCCAGCCAGGCGCCCAAGCGCGAGGGCTGAGCCGGCAGGCCGAACAGCCGGTGCGAGCCGGGTGGCCTAATGGCATGTCAGGGGGCCGCGAACCGTCATCGTACGGTTCGCGGCCTTTGCATATGCGAATGATGCAGAGTGGGCGGTACTGCTTGTGAATGTAGCGGGTGGACGGGTGACGTGGTTGATGCCTTTTGCCGTATGTTCACGGTGGCTATGCGTCGGATGGGACTGTAATTCGACTTCTTGGGATCTTTTTTGCTGCAGTGGTGCGCCAAAAGGTCTCAGCCGTCTCTGCGACACGCCTTCCGGCAGTCAGTACAAGGTTGTACTACACTGGTGGCTGTCACACGGATGTCCCCGGCCGCCCGCGCCTCCGCGGTACATCGTTGTATGGATACGTGTCACGTATGCAGAGTGCATGCAGATATGTAGAAAGGAATCCCATGCCCCAGCAGGACCATCTGACCGCACGTCTCGTCGTCGATGACGATTTTGAGGTCGCTCCGGTCAACAATCGTCTGTTCGGTTCGTTCGTCGAGCACCTTGGCCGTTGCGTGTACACCGGCATCTACGAGCCCGACCACCCGACCGCCGACGAGCACGGCTTCCGCAAGGACGTCATCGACCTGGTCAAGGAACTCGGCGCCACCACCATCCGCTACCCGGGCGGCAACTTCGTGTCCGGCTACCGCTGGGAGGACGGCATCGGCCCCAAGCAGGAACGTCCCCGTCGACTCGATCTGGCCTGGCATTCCACCGAAACCAACGAATTCGGCCTGCACGAGATGGCCGAATGGCTTGAGGCCACCGGCGGCAACGAGCTGATGGAGGCCGTCAACCTGGGCACGCGCGGCCTGCAGGAGGCCCTGGACCTGCTGGAGTACGCGAACGTGCCCGGCGGCACCGAGCTGTCGGAACGTCGCCGCGCCAACGGCGCCGACAAGCCGTTCGATATCCGCATGTGGTGCCTGGGCAACGAGATGGACGGCCCGTGGCAGCTCGGCCACAAGTCCGCCGAGGACTACGGCATGCTCGCCGCCTCCGTGGCCGCCGGCATGCGCCAGATCGATCCGGACGTGGAACTGGTGGTGTGCGGCTCCTCCGCCCATGGCATGCCGACCTTCGGCAAGTGGGAGCAGACCGTTCTTGAGAAGACCTACGAGAACGTGAACTTCGTCTCCTGCCACGCCTACTACCAGCCGTTCTTCAAGGAGGACGGCACGCGCGACATGGCCAGCTTCCTGGCCTCCGGCGTGGATATGGACGGCTTCATCAAGGACGTGGCCGCCACCATCGACGCCACCAAGGCCCATCTGAAGAGCGCGCACGACGTGTACATCTCGTTCGATGAATGGAATGTCTGGTACCAGGGTGAGGAGCCGAGCAAGACCCCCGAGGGCATCGGCAACTGGCCGGTGGCCCCGCGTCTGCTGGAGGACATCTACACCGCCGCCGACGCCGTGGTGTTCGGCGATCTGATGATCACGCTGCTCAAGAACGCCGACCGCGTGCGCGCCGCCAGCCTGGCGCAGCTGGTCAATGTCATCGCCCCGATCATGACGGAGCCGGGCGGCCCGGCCTGGCGCCAGACCACGTTCCACCCGTTCTCCGTGACCGCGCGCCTGGCCAAGGGCGGCACCGTGCTGGAGCCGAAGCTGTCCGCCGGCACCGTGGATACGCCGCGCTATGGCGAGGTCGACGGCGTGAACGCCGTGGCCGTGCGCTGCGCCGACGGCTCGCTCGCCGTGTTTGCGGTGAACCGTTCGCTCGAGGCGACCGCCGAGTTCGAGATCAGGCTGCAGGACGGCGCGCAGCCGGCATCCGTCGAGGCGCAGACGCTGCACGACGACGATCTGTTCGCCGCGAATACGCTCTACGACCAGAACCGTGTGACCCCGCACGCCAACGGGTCGGCCATGTACGATGCCGAGTCCGGCGTGGTCCGCGTCTCCCTGCCGCCGGTGAGTTGGACCGCCCTGCACATCAAGTGACGCGATGGGCCGCGCGGTCCGTTCCGGAGAAGGACGGATCGCACGGCCCTTGCTTCCCGGGCCGGGCGGAAGGGACCGGACCGGCCGGGGAAAACGCGTTATGCTGGAATCAGACGGGCGTTCCGCCTGAACCGTGCGGAACATGCCCGATGGTGCGACGAGAGGGGTGCTGTGGCGAAACGGGTGACCATCACCGACGTGGCGCGCGAGACGGGCGTCTCCATCAAAACGGTGTCGAATGTGCTGAACAACACCGGCAGTATGCGCCCGGAGACGCGCCAGCGTGTCCAGGATGCCATCGAACGCCTCGGATACCGCGTTAACGTGTCCGCCCGCGCCATGAAAACCGGCGGCACGAAGCTCATCGGACTGGCCATCACCGATTTCTGCCAGCCGTTCATGCCCTATCTCGCCGACAGCATCGTGGCGGCGGCACGTTCCCGCGGGTACGCGGTGATCACCGATACCTACAACAGCGCCGGCGGCTTGGCGCAGGCGATCCCGGAGACGAAGAAGCTGGCCGCGGACGGCTGGATTTTCTTCATGGGCTCGCCGATCACGGATCGCACGATACTGCACCAGCCGTATCCGTTGGTGATTGTGGGCGATTACGATACGCAGGGACTGGCCGATTGGGTCACGATGCCGAACGTGGAGGCCGTACGCACCGCGGTGGGGGCGCTGCTGGATTCGGGATGCCGTAGGATCGCGTTGATCGGCGGCACCGCGGAGAACGCATGCCCGGATGCCGACCGCGAGTCGCGGCCCGAAACCACCAGCACGATGCGTACCCGCGGCTATGTGTTGGCCCATGAGGAGCGTGGCCTGCAGGTCGATTGGCGGCTGGTCCGTAACGCGGATTGGGTGCAGTCCGGCGGCCGCGATGCGGTGGCGGGGCTGTTGGACGATCCGGATGCGCCGCGTCCGGATGCGGTCATGTGCCTGAACGACGCGCTCGCCATCGGGGTGATTCATGAGCTGCAGCGGCGCGGCGTGCGCGTGCCGCAGGATATGCAGGTCATTGGGTTCGACAACGTGCCGGATGCCGAGTACTGCATGCCCGGATTGACGACGATCGACCCGCATGTGGATGATTACGCGCGACATGCCGTGGATATGCTGATCGCGCGCATCGAGGGGTCGGCGGATCCGTTCCGCACGTATGTGACCTCCTACGATCTGGTGCGTCGTGCCTCGACGTGTTGACGGCCCGGCGTTCGCCTGGACATGGGTCTGTGACGGGCTGCTGTCGCCTCTCCCGTGGCGTATTCCGGGAGAGGCGCCATGCGGGCTAGGATCGGAGCAGCACCTCCGTCAGCGCTTGACGGACGGCGCTCGGCATATGCGAATCGGAGCAATCTTCCATGTCCGGCCCGCTGACGTGCTCGAGTGAATCCATCGTGGCCAATGCGTCGATGCCGTTCTCCGCTATGGCGGCATAAGCCTGTTCCTTGGTCAGATATCGCATTTCGGCATGCCGAAGGATGTCGAAGACGTCTTCCATGCGGGGATCGGCGGCCATCGTCGTGTCGCCGATGGTGACACGTATCTCGCTGCGGGTGGATACGTCGGCGACCGTTACCTGCAATGTGAGGGTTTCGGCATCATACCGGCGATCCGAATCGACGGATGCGCCGTCGGCCTGTACGGATATGTCGCTGTCGGTAATGCCTCGGAACAGGAAATCCCATGTTCTCCGGGCCGGCAGAGCGTGAACGTCTCCCTGGGCTGGCGATACCGTGAGTGCGGATGTGGCGCCGTCCTTGCGCCATCGATAGGTGATCGCGGTGGTCGCCGGGGTGATCTGCCGAGAGTAATGTCCCGAATCCTCCATCAGCGTGAAGTCGCCGTCCGCTCCGGGGAAGACGATGATCTCCAGATGCTGCGGGTTGTCGACGGAGTTGATGGAATCCCCCTCGGACAGGGGCTGCATCGGCACGATGCCGCCGGCCTTCGCGAACACGGGAATTCCGTCGAGCGGACGCCAGACGGTCATGCGCCGTCCGTTGGGCGAAGACGCGCTATACCGGCGCCCGGTGAAGAAGTCGAACCAGTCGCCCTGCGGCAGCCATACGTCGGCCTTGCCCCGTCGGGAGGATTTATCCATCGGTTCCGTGATGGGCGCGGCCAGCAGTTCGGTGCCGAACATGTATTCGTTGGGAACGTGGTATGCGGCGTCGATGTCGGGCGATCCCCAATACATGGGCTCCACCAGGGGAAGGCCTGTCCGGGATGCGCGCCAGTTCATGGTGTGGAGGTACGGAATCATGCGATGGCGCAGGCGGAGCGCATCGTCCATGATCGCACGGATCTCCGGGCGGAAGTTCCATGGTTCCTTGCCGGAGAACGGCGAGCAGCTGGAATGCAGGCGGTTGATCGGGCTGAACACGCCCAGCTGGTACCAGCGGGCTTCCAGCTCCTCGTCGCGGTAGCCGAACATGTGGCCGCCGATGTCATGGCTCCACCAGCCGTAACCGATGTTCGACGCGGTGGCCGTGAAATACGGCTGGAATCTCAACGACTCCCAGGTCACGATCGTGTCGCCGGAGAAGCCGACCGGATACCGCTGCGAGCCGGGGCCGGCGAACCGGGAGAGGATCAGCGGCCAGCGGCCGTCGCGCGCGGAATCGCAGTAGTGCATGTGGTTGAGCACCCACAGCGGGTCCAGGCCGGGCTGGCGGGTCACGCCGCCCTGCTGCCAGTCGATCCACCAGAAGTCGACGCCGTCGGCCTCCAGGTCGTGGTGCATGTCGAAGTAGGCCCTGACGAAGCGCGGGTCGGTCAGGTCGAACTCGACCGGCTCGCCGCTGTCCGGGGAAATCCCCATCGTTTTCGCCGCTGAAGGATAGCAGTCCTCGAACGCGCGGATGCCGTCGCGCGGATGCACGTTCAGGGAGACGTGGCAGCCGCGCTCGTGCAGATCCCCCAGAAAACGTTGCGGATCGGGGATCAGCTTGCGGTTCCAGGTGTAGCCGGTCCAGCCGGAGCCGTACTTGGGGTCGACGTCGTCCACCAGATGCCAGTCCATGTCGATCACCGAGGTGGTGAACGGGATGCCCTCGGACTTGAACCGATCCATCAATGCTACATACTCTTCGCTTGTGTAGCGGTGGAAACGACTCCACCAGTTGCCCAAGGCGTATCGGGGGAGTAGCGGCGACCTTCCCGAAAGACGGCAGAAATCGGCCACCGCATCGGCATAACGGTGGCCGTGCCCGAAGAAGTACAGGTCAATCCCGGCGTTCTTCCGGGGCTTGATGTCACCATTGTCGGCGAATAGGCAGGTGTTCGAATCGTCGAGAACCGACCAGCCGTCGCGGGAGACCACGCCATCGTTCAGGGGAATGGCGCCGTCGGCCCAATCGAGCGTGCGGGCCGTGCCTTTCATGTTGCCCTCCTGCGCATCGCCGAAATGCCAGGTATTGGTTTTGGTGTCTTTCACGCCTTTGACCACGATGCTGAGTCCCTCCTTGCTGAAGGGCCGCATGTCGTAGGTCAGACGTAGCGCGGTCGTTTCCACGGTCAGCAGACCGTCGGCGATCGAGGTGGAATATTCCGGGGGTGTGCCGAAATCGCGGTTGACGGCCATGAGCGTCGCATCATCGTTGAACTCGCCGGTGTCTGACCATTCCAGTCGTAGCAGCGAATCGGAGAGGACTCCGATTCTCCAGCAGTTCCCTGAAATGACGCCTTTGCTGTTCGTGAAAGGTTGGGTATTCATACGGATGCACTCCTGTGTTTTCAGTGATTCTGTGCTAATAACATAGCATTTTTCAAAGAGAGTTTGCAACCGTGTGCAAAATATGCTATTTTCAAGACAAGAAGATCTCGGTCTTCGTTGCAATATGACGCTGCGCATGGATTCAAGAATGAATCTTCTGCAGATATCGATCTCGGAGAGGAGATGCAGACAATGACCACTGTCGGAAAAGTGGTGCGCAGAGGGTGGGCGCTCTTCGCACTACCTACAGTGTTGTGTTTCGCGGTGTTCTTCGTCGTGCCGCTTGCCATGGGTATCTACCTGAGCTTTACCTCGTTCAGGACGGTGACCGATGCCAAGTGGGTGGGGCTGAAGAATTATGTGGATGCGCTTTCGGATCCCGAATTCGGAGCCGCGCTGTGGCGGTCGGTGCTGTTCACCATCGTGACGACCATCGTCGTCAATGTCGTCGCGTTCCTGCTGGCCTATATGTTCACCAAGGCGATGCGCGGGGCGAATCTGTTCCGCTCGGTGTTCTTCATGCCGAACCTCATCGGCGGCATCGTGCTGGGCTATATCTGGCAGCTGCTGTTGAACGGCGTCCTCGCGCTGTGGGACCGTTCCCTGACCACGTCGGCGGTCTATGGCTTCTGGGGCATGGTCATTCTGCTGTGCTGGCAGCAGATTGGCTATATGATGGTCATCTACATTGCAGGCTTCCAAAGCCTGCCGACTGATCTGATCGAGGCCGCGCAGGTCGATGGCGCATCGAACGGTCAGATTATGCGCAGGATCATCATCCCGCTGATGATGCCGTCGGTGACGGTGTGCAGCTTCCTGACGGTGGCCAACGGATTCAAGATGTTCGACCAGAACCTGGCCCTGACCAACGGCGCGCCGTCAAACGCATCCGAAATGATCGCGTTCAACATCTACCGCACCATGTACGGCCGCACCGGATTCGAGGGCGTCGCGCAGGCGAAGGCCGTCATCTTCTTCATCATCGTGGCTGTGGTCGCATTCATCCAGAACCGCATTACGACCAGCAAGGAGGTCGAGGCATGACCGACAAACTCAGGCACGGGCCGCTGTGGACGACCATTTTCGCCATCATCTCGCTGATATGGATCTATCCGATCGCGCTGGTCTTCATCAACTCCTTCAAAAAGCGCGTCTACATCTCCAAGGACGTGTTCAGCCTGCCGACCGGCGACACATTCGTCGGGTTGGAGAATTACGAGCGCGGCATAGAAAAGACGAATATCCTTCCGAGCTTCGGATGGACGATCATACTTACGCTTGGGTCCGTGGCGCTGATCCTGCTGTGCTGCTCCATGTGCGCATGGTGGATCGTCAGGGTCAACAACTGGGTCGCCAAGCTTATGTATCTCGCGTTTATCGCAAGCATGGTGGTGCCCTTCCAGATGGTCATGTTCCCCCTCAGCAAGCTCACCGACACATTGGACCTCAACACGCCGTGGGGCATGTGGCTGGTGTATCTGGGATTCGGCGCGGGATTGCCGGTGTTCATCTTCACCGGCGTGATTAAGTCGATTCCCTCGGAGATCGAGGAGGCGGCCATGATCGATGGCGCCGGCTCCATCCGCACGTTCTTCACCATCGTCCTGCCGATGATGCGTCCGGCTCTTATCTCCGTGGCGATCCTGGAGACGATGTGGGTGTGGAACGACTTCCTGATGGCCTATCTGTGCCTGGATCTTCAACGGTTCAAGACGCTGTCCATCGCCATCCAGTACCTGAAGGGCGGATACGGATCCGTGGACATGGGCGCGATGATGGGCGCTCTGGTACTGGCGCTGCTGCCCATCCTGGTGTTCTACCTGTGCGGACAGAAGTACATCATCAAGGGCGTCACCGCTGGGGCGGTCAAGGGCTGAGCCCCAATCATTTCAAGAACCAATCGGTTCATCAAGGAAAGGAAAGAACCATGAAAACCAAGAAAATGATGGCGATCGTCGCCGCGGCCGTCATGGCGATGGGCGCGATGGCGGGGTGCGGATCCTCGTCGGCGGCCGATCCGGACAAAGGCAAGGTCTACTTCGTGAACAACAAGAAGGAGATCGTCGACCAGTTGGAGGATCTCGCCGATCAGTACACCAAGGAGACGGGCGTGCAGGTCAAGGTGCTCACGGCCGCCGACGGCTACGACAATACGCTGGCCTCCGAGTTGGCCAAGACCGAAGCCCCGACGATGTGGAGCATCACCGGCTACCCCAATTTCATCAAGTGGAAGGACTACATGGAGCCGGTCCAGGACTCCGCCGCCTTCAAGCTGCTGACCGACGAGGGCAAGGCCAACTCGTATCAAGCCGACGGCAACCACTACACGTTGCCGTACGCCGCGGAATGGTTCGGCATCATCTATAACAAGAAGATCGTCAACGACTACGCCTCGAAGGACTATGCGGTCATCGACTCCGCCGACGATATCAAGGACTGGGATACGTTCAAGGCCGTGGTGGAGGACATGCAGGCCCATAAGGACGATCTCGGCATCGAAGGCGCCATGGCGACCCCCGGACTCGAATCTTCGGACCTGTACCGGTTCGCATCCCATATGACGCGTATTCCGCTGTTCTACGAATATAAGGACAACAACACCACGTTCATGCCTGAGATCAAGGGCACGTACGTGGACAACTACAAGGCCCTGTTCGACTTGGAGATGAACAACTGTCCGACCTCGCGCACGCTGTTGACCTCCAAGACGTATGAGGACGTGACCGCGGAGTTCTCGCTGGGAGAGGTGGCCTTCTACCCGAACGGCGTATGGGCCTACACGCAGGTCAAGGACAACGAGGTCGCCGATAAGGATCTGGGCATGCTGCCGTATTTCATGGGTATCCCCGGCGAGGAGAAGTACGGCCCCGCTGGCATCTACGACGCGTCCTGGGCCGTGAACAAGAACGCCAGCGAGAAGGACAAGCAGGCGACCTTCGACTTCATCGAGTGGCTGTTCAGCAGCGACGAAGGCAAGAAGGTCATGTCTCAGGATATGGGCTTCGCCGTGCCGAGCACCGCGTACGGAGATAAGGATCAGCCCGACAACCCGCTGACCGCCGCCGCCCGTAAGTACGAGACGAATGGCGTTCCGATGGTGAGGAGCTTCTCCACGCTTGACGCCTGGGGTGCAGACGTGCAGGACGCTCTTGTGGAGTACGTCAACCAAACCGGGAAGTGGGACGCCGTCGCCGACGCATACACCAATGGCTGGGCCAAGGAGTGGAAGACCTTCGAGGACACCAACGGTGTGCTGCCGGAGGCCACCACGTTGAATGGCGACGAGCAGTAAATCGTTCCTCCTCCCCATCCCCGAAGCGGGGCCGTATCCTCTCTACGGCCCCGCTTCCCCTATTCGGCGCCTATTCGTCGACGTCCCGCGGAGTCGCGGTGGTGGATCGGATGATCAGCTCGGCCGGATAGGTTCGGTACGGTTCGGAAATCGTCTTATGATTGATAAGATCGAGCAGTTTTTCCGCGACGTCGTGCCCCATCAATCGCGGCTGCTGGCGTATGGTGGGCAGTCCCAATTCCTGCGAGTAGGTTCCGTCATCGAAACCGGTGATCGAGATGTCGCCGGGAATCTTCAACCCGAATTCCCGTAAACGGCACATCAATGGTATGGCGATGCCGTCCTCTTGGCAGCAGATCGCGGTGGGCATGGGCTGCATATTGATCAATGCGTTGAAGGTCGACTGCAACGAATCGTCTCCGTCCGGAATAACCAGAACGTCGTCTTTGATATGGGCCTGCGCGCAGGCCTCCTTGAATCCCCTGATGCGCTGAGCCGCACTTAATGTCAGCAACGATTGCGGGTCCCTGCACACGTATGTGATGCGGCGATGCCTCAGGGACACCAGATGCCGGACGATAAGCCGCAGTCCATGCGCATCGTCGATGGCCGCCCATACCGACATGTTTTCGTTGGAGACGGTGTTGATGCCCGCAATGGGCACATTCATCGTTTTCAGGCGCGCGACCTCTCTGGAATCCACGTTGAACGAGGGGACTATCACTGCGTCCGCATTGCGTCGCGCCGGCAGAACGTCAAAGAAATCCGCCCTGCTTTTTACATTGTTGATGGGGTAGATGGAGATATCATAGCCGGCGGGATGAAAGACCATGTCGAGCCCTTCGAAGATGTTGCCTCCGAACCATGTCGTGACCGGGGTGCTCAGCAGTAGCGCGATACGGAAGCTCTGCCCGGACTTGAGCGCCATCGATGATCTGGAAACGGAGAAATTGAGCTCGGAGGCGGCTTGCAACACTCTGTTTCGAGTTTTTTCGGAGACAAGCTCCGGCCGTGTGAAGGCGCGCGAAACCGTGGACGCGGAGACATTCGCACGAATCGCGACGTCGTGAACAGAAGGTGTGGAGGTCATAATGCTCAATTATAGAAGGTTGGGGGATGCGGACGGAAAGTCGGACAGGCTAAGCTGCATAGAACACCGCATCTAATCGGTTCGACACGCGCATTTCACTGCGCGACTGGACATTGACGTCCCTTTCGAGGTAATATCGAACCGGTTCGATACATACGTGAGTATGCAAATACGTAAACAACAAACAGGCAGATGCGCACGCAAATTGCACCCGCGCCCATGAGCCAAGGGAGGTCCCATGAAAAACAAAGTGCAACTCATCACATACGCCGATCGTCTCGGCGATGGCACTCTTAGCTCGATGACCGACATCCTGCGCACCCGCTTCGACGGCGTGTATGACGGCGTGCATATCCTGCCGTTCTTCACTCCGTTCGATGGTGCGGATGCAGGCTTCGACCCGATCGACCATACCAAAGTCGACGAACGTCTCGGCAGCTGGGACGACGTCGCCGAACTCTCCAAGACCCACAACATCATGGTCGACGCCATCGTCAACCACATGAGTTGGGAATCCAAGCAGTTCCAAGACGTGCTTGAAAAAGGTGAGGAATCCGAGTATTACCCGATGTTCCTGACCATGAGCTCCGTCTTCCCGAACGGCGCCACCGAAGAAGACCTGGCCGGCATCTACCGCCCGCGACCGGGCCTGCCGTTCACCCACTACAAGTTCGCCGGCAAGACGCGCTTGGTCTGGGTGAGCTTCACCCCGCAGCAGGTGGACATCGACACTGATTCCGCCAAGGGTTGGGAATACCTCATGTCGATTTTCGACCAGATGGCCGCCTCTCACGTCAGCTACATCCGCCTCGACGCCGTCGGCTACGGCGCTAAGGAAGCTGGCACGAGCTGCTTCATGACTCCGAAGACGTTCAAGCTGATCTCCCGTCTGCGTGAGGAAGGCGTCAAGCGCGGTCTGGAAATCCTCATCGAAGTGCACTCCTACTACAAGAAGCAGGTCGAAATCGCATCCAAGGTGGACCGCGTCTACGACTTCGCCCTGCCTCCGCTGCTGCTGCACGCGCTGAGCACCGGCCACGTCGAGCCCGTCGCCCACTGGACCGACATGCGCCCGAACAACGCCGTCACCGTGCTCGATACGCACGACGGCATCGGCGTGATCGACATCGGCTCCGATCAGCTCGACCGCAGCCTCAAGGGCCTCGTGCCCGACGAGGACGTCGATAATCTGGTCAACACCATCCACGCCAACACCCACGGCGAATCCCAGGCCGCCACCGGTGCCGCCGCCAGCAACCTCGACCTCTATCAGGTCAACAGCACGTACTACTCCGCGCTCGGCTGCAACGACCAGCACTATCTGGCCGCCCGCGCAGTCCAGTTCTTCCTGCCCGGAGTGCCGCAGGTCTACTACGTGGGCGCGCTCGCCGGCCGCAACGACATGGAACTGCTGCGCAAGACCAACAACGGCCGTGACATCAATCGCCATTACTACTCCACCGCCGAAATCGACGAAAACCTCGAGCGCCCGGTGGTGAAGGCCCTGAACGCCCTGGCCAAGTTCCGCAACGAACTGCCTGCATTCAATGGCGAGTTCAGCTACGAAGCCGACGGCGACACATCCATCACCTTCCGCTGGATCGCTGCCGACGGCAAGACCAAGGCCGCCCTCATCTTCGAGCCCGGCCGCGGACTCGGCACGGATAACACCACTCCGGTCGCCAGCCTCGCCTGGACCGATGCCGCCGGTGACCACGAGACTGATGATCTGCTGAGCAACCCGCCGATTGCCGATATCGACTAACCGTTGGCCCATAAACGCCACTCCGCTGTGCGCGCTCCAAGTAGTGCGTCCGGCGTAAGCTGGGTCCATGGAAAACAAACCGCCCGCAGTGCACTGAAGCTAGTGCGCTCGGGCGGTTTTGCATGTGACGGGGTTGCGGGTCATGCTCAGCCGGAGCTGGCCGGTACCTCCCGCCGGTGATGAGAGCAAAGAAAGAGCAGCAACATGTTGGAACCGTACGTGCGCCCGGGTATTGACGACCGCCCGGATCTCGACAAGGCATTGAGTCCCGAAGACAAGGATGCCGTGGCCCGACTGGCCATCAAAGATCGTCGGCGTCCTCCCGAGGCATCCGCCGATCAGCCCGAGGCCCAGGCCGTGCGTCTGGCGGCCGCCGGTTCGTCGGCTGCTGCCGCTGCCGCGGCCAGCGTGGATGCCCCTGCGCCTGATCTGTCGTCTGCATATCTCGATATGCGCGATCCGATGGTCGCCGCCAATGGTCAGCGACCCACCGCTGTTCAGATTTCCCGTCTTAATTGGGGCTTTTTCGTGGCTTCGATTCTGGTCGGCGCGCCTTGGGCGGCGTTGAACACCATCGCCATGCCCAACGCCGTGGCGCGTTTGTTCGACTACGACACCGCTTCTGCCATATCGGTCACCATCAATCCGTCCACCGGCCGTCCGCTGCCCGTCGCCACTGACTTGGTGATGCCTCTGGCCGTGCTGGTGGTCGTTGGCGTGGTGGCCTCCATGTTCGCGATGCCCTTGGTCTCCGCGCTGTCCGACCGCACACGTATTCCTCTGGGCCGCCGTACCCCGTGGATGGTGGCGGGTGGCGTGCTGTGCGCGCTGATCACGCTGGTTCTGGGGCAGAACACAGGCCTCGTAGTGCTGTGTTTCTTCTGGGCGCTCATGCAGTTTGCCTATGCGATGATTTCCGTGCCGTTGGCCAGTGCCATCAGCGAACGGGTTCCGGACAAATTCCGTCCGTGCATTGAGCGCTGGCACGGTATCGGCGTGATGCTTGGCCAAGCGCTTGGTGTATGCATGGGTGCGCTCGGCGTGATGTTCGACTCCTTCACGCCGTTTGCCTACACCGCCGTGCTGTTTGCGGTTTCCGGCATCCTGACCGTGATCATGCTGCCCAAGGAGCCTTCCAGCCAGGAGCAGCCACATCAACGATTCGAGTCGAGCCAGGTGTTTGACCAGCTGCGTCCGCCGGCACATGCGCCTGCATTCGCCCGTGTGTTCGCCGCTCGCGTGTGCATGATGACGGGCGTTGGACTGACCGGGGTCTTTCTGTGGTATCTCGTGCGCTTTTGGGTGTATGGCAAGGCTGTGGTGTTCACTTCCGCGCCATTGACCATTCCCGCGGGCCTCCTCATCGCCGGCATGGCCGCGGCAACGCTCATCGGTGCTGCGCTCGCGTCCTGGGCCGCTGGGCCGATCTCCGAGAAGATCGAGGAACGGAACATCGCCACCACTGCAGTGGTGGCGGCATCCTGCCTGCTGTATGCCATCGGCGTGGCGGTGGCATGGGGGCTCGGCGTCTGGTCCACCGGCACGGCACGCGAAAACGGCATGCTGCTCTTCGCGCTGATCTCCGGATTCGCCTTCGGCGTCTACGATGCGTTAGGCCTTGAACTGGTAATGAATGCCCTACCCGACCCGCGCAACGCCGGTCATGATCTTGGCATCTATGCACTGGCCAATTCGGTCGGACTGGCGCTCGCCGCCATTATCGGAGCCGTGCTGGTCAGCGCATTTGCGAGCAGCTTCGGCTACTACCTGCTGTTCCCCTCCGCCATCGTCATGGTGTTCCTCGCCGGAATCATCACGCTCTCTTCCAAGGCAGAGTAACAGCGCGATAAACCGGTTCGAGTACACTGGTCGTCAGTAATCCAGCTAGTACTCACGGGGGAGCAAACCATGGTCGGTATGCGCGACGTAGCCAAAACGGCAGGAGTGTCGCTCAGCACCGTTTCGCTGGTGGTCAATAACACCGGCTATGTCTCGGACGATATGCGCGCCAAAGTCGAGGCCGCGATGCGCCAGCTCAACTATATTCCCAACGAGCTGGCCCGCAATCTGTACCGCAATCGCACCAACACCATCGGTGTGATTATGCCGACTATCGCCCACCCGTTCTTCGCCACGCTCACTGCGCATCTGCAGCGTGAGTTCGCCGCGCGCGACCTCAAAACCCTATTGTGTTCCATCGCTGATGCAGACAAAGGCGAGGGTGAATATGTCGACATGCTGCAGCGGCACATGATGGACGGCATCGTCATGGCGGCCCACACCGAGCATCCGGGCGGCTACTGGACATCCATTCATCGTCCGATTGTTGCTTTTGATCGCACGTTGGGCGAGGGTGTTCCGGCCGTTCGATCCGATCATGAACAGGGCGGCCGGCTGATTGCCCGTCAGCTCATCGATTCCGGAGCGCGTCATGTGGTGCTCGTCGGTGGTCCGCGCTCCCAGTTCGCGGAAGCCACCACGTTCCCCACGATTCGCTATCATCTCACCGTTGAACGGATGCTGGCTGATGCCGGCATTGCCTGCGATTACGTGGAAGCCGGCATTGTGGCCGATATTTGCGCACACGAGGCCACCGCCCGTGCCATCTTTGAGAGATATTCCGATGTCGATGCCATCGTCGGATCGGACCTGGTGGCATCCGTGGCGTTGCAGGAGGCGCTGCGCCGAGGAATTTCAGTTCCCCGCGATCTGCAGATCATCGCCTACGACGGCACCTTCATGGCCGAGACCGCCGGCATGCGCCTGACCGCGGTGCGGCAGGATTTCCCCGCCGTCGCCGCCGCCCTCGCCTCCCGCATGGACTCCCAAATCGCCGCCGATAACGGAACCACGAGTGCCGCTGCAGCTGAGGGCGGGAATGCAGTTGCGGCCAATGGCGGCCAGTCTACTTCCGAAGACATCATCTCCGTAACCCTCATCCCCGGAGAGACTACCCGGTAGCTGTATCGTGGCTTTTTCCCCATCCTCCCGATGAGAGGAGCTGTCTCACCACGACGGAAGCCGTGACGTTCTCCATCGTGGCTTCCTCTCCGAGGGGGAGCTGTCGCCGTAGGCGACTGAGGGGAGTTCGGCAGAACTACTTGGTAACCGATTTGCGGTGCAATCTTGTCAGTATTTGGCGGGTTAACTTCGCTGGGGAAGCGGCCGGCGAAGCCAAACTGCCAGTTACTGGTGGTTTTGCTCCGCTGGTGCGTTGTTAGCGGTGCTTCTTTACCAGCTCTTGGCGGGATAGCTCCGCTGAGGAGCTGTCAGCGGTGCAAAACTTCCAGTTATTGGTAGTCTGGCCTCATTGAGTATTAGTAAGCGGTGTAGAGCTGCCAGCTACTGGTGGTTTTGCCCCGCTGAGGGGTTGTGGATGGTGCGGAGCCCCCATGTACTGGTGGTTTTGCCCCGCTGAGGAGCTGTCAGTGGCACGAAGTTTCCAGTTACTGGTGGTTTTGCGTCGTTGAGGGGTGCTGAGCAACGCTTTTATGCCAATTGCTGGCGATTTTGCGCCGCACAGGGCATACATGCCGTCCACAATGTGAACCCTTGCTGGATTGGTGAGATGACCGAACCTATGTTTACATTCCAGTTCGGGTCGAACGGCCCGAGAAGATACCGAAAGGAGGCCACGCGATGACTGGATTCAATGCTTCTGCGTCTGTATCCGCACGAATTATTAGCCCGTCTTCGCTGGCGGACTAATTCGGCACTGATGCTTGAAGCCCCGTCAACGAAGGCAGGGCCAATCAAGCTGACACAATCGGCACGGCCCTGCATGATGCGGGG
>SKEG01001555.1_pt1 | contig 17521 bp, 10 predicted proteins | sample 4826631 | NCBI WGS metagenome assembly SKEG01 (sample SAMN11008815, study PRJNA524170) | human gut metagenome | biome: Human fecal sample; material: Feces; isolation source: fecal sample from pouch patient p26, p34, p50 | host: Homo sapiens | place: Israel: Tel-Aviv | collected 2016-11-02
GTGTCGGTGTCGTGTTTACTCATTGCTCTCCCTGATTGCTTTAATGAAAAAGTCATATAAGTTGCCATGAACAATGTTTATTCATCCTGGCGATGATAGTTATCACCATTATTCTTTATGGGTATAACTGTCGGCGCAGAATCCTACCTTTTATCATGTAACGATGCAAAATAATCCCGCTATACATATGTGGGGATGAAGGCGGCCGGCAACAAAATAGCAACCTGATGAAATCTTGACGGAAACAACCACTATTGGTTTGATGATACCCGACGGCAGTCCTACTCTTGCGCCACTCGTTCGTCGCTCTGAACGCCAGTGGTTGCAGTGGACACTGGCGTGGTTGGCTCATTGAATAGTGAGGGGCTAGCACATGACGGGTTTCAGGGGTAATACGCCAAATACCAATACAATTGCTGATTAAATGAGCCAATTGCCGACGTTACAAAAAAGGCTAATAAATGTAAGAGACATGTAGGGTGATAAACGCGCTATTGCCCAACAGGAGTTTCTGGAATTAGTCCTGTTCCATGGTCATTACAACTCTTAAAACATTACTTCAATATAATTAATGTGTATATCATTTTCGATATTAATTTATGAAGTGAATTTAATATATTCCTAATTCTTAATTTACATTACTAATGTATCGGGCATAACGTTAAGATTGCTATGTGCAGATTAAGATATCAGGGTGGGGCGGTAGCGTTTACAGATATTAATCAATTGATGAGGTTTATGTTAACTGCGTAATCATTTGCATGGGTTATTGATTTTGAAGATAGATTAATAAAAATGCTGAGAATTAATGTTAAGAAATAGTAATGGGAAACGTTGATAACTTGCTTTGATTTCATTTTCTATGAAAATGATGCCATCAATACTGTATAAAGTAGGAGTGTTGAAAATCAAAGAGCGTTTGTGTTTTATCTGAAAAATATTATTTCCAGGGGAAAGCATATGTCATTAAGAAGAATGACATATGGTGAATTAACATTGGCCAGATCGATTTTTGAGAATACAATTGATTATAGCAAGGTATGGATCCACAATGAAAAATATTTGCCTGGTCAAGGGGAAAGAACAGCGATGACCCCAAACGGGGAAATGTATTATCCTGATGCTGTTTATAGTTCAGATTATTCATCGCAAACAATGCCTGGTGATCGTGAAACAGTAGCAGGTGCTTCTCACTTGTTTATTCATGAAATGATGCATGTTTGGCAATATCAGAAAGGGTATGCAGTTAAGTTGCGTGGTTTATTTTCCTAGGCGGCAAATGATCATTACGATCTTAATTTACAGTCATTTTCTTCTTATTCCATGGAACAACAAGCATCTATAGTTGCTGATTATTGGCTATTGATTAACTATGGACTGGTGGCTGATTTGGCAAATGTTAACTATGTAGGTGATACAACTGAATCAGTGAACACTCTATCGGAAAAATACAAAAAGGTGCTTAATTTATTTCCTGCGGGTGTCATATGAAGAGATTCTTTTTGTTTTTGTTTTTCTTTTTGTCAGGATGCACTGTTGGTGATTATGTTCGCCCATTGTTACCCGGTAATGTATATTTACAAGGCGGACGGATTTGTTCAAAACCAGACGATGGAAATATTATTTCAAATTATATTTTATATGAAGGTAAATATAGCAATGCAATAAAGCTAAAAAGAGTGAAAGGTCAGTTCGATCCCGTATGTATTGACATAAATGAGCTATCTCCAGATGTTATTTATATCGGGCAATATATGCTCTCTTCCGGAAGTAAAAAAGAATACTATGGTTTTAGCATAATTAGATCCGGAGTACGTATTTTAAGACTTGATGATAACCATATCAAATAACAGATTAAATAATTTTATTAGTTTCATTAATGTGCTTTAGGTGAATATTTTCACCAGGTTAACATGACGGTGCATTCTTCAAGGCATATATGGTTGATAGTATCTTCAGTAGCGCGCATAAGTATTGAGATGTTTTACGCCAGTTACGAATATATTGCATATTTTATTCTCTGTAAGATTTCTTATTAGCACTTAGCCATTTCTAGTTAAAAGGATTAATTATGAGTTTTGCAGCTACAGATTATCCATCCGGCGCACTAACTGGATCGGGTACACATAACGTGACTTTGAGCGGCAGCGCAGTTCCTGATGGAATGTTACTGTTTGCAAGCTTGGGGGGTACAGAAACAGTAGGGGAACTATTTACTTATTCTATTAAATTAAAAACGCCTGACACCCTGAACCTGGGCTATGTTTCCCCCGCAGCCAACCTGCAGCTCAAACCGATGGTGGGTAAAGATCTGTGCGTCAATATCGAATTGGATGGCGGCGGAAAACGTTATATCAGCGGGCTGGTGACGGCGGCACGCGTGGCTGGTCATCAAGGACGTTCGGTGGTGTATGAACTGCGGCTTGAACCGTGGTTAAAAATACTGACCCACACTAGTGACTACAAAGCGTTTCAGAATAAAAACGTGGTGGACATCCTGGATGAGGTACTGGATGAGTATCCCTGGCCAGTGGAAAAACGGCTGGTGGAAAATTATCCGACTCGCGCCTGGCAGGTGCAGTACGGTGAAACAGATTTCGCTTTTATTCAGCGCCTGATGCAGGAGTGGGGTATCTACTGGTGGTTTGAGCACAGCGAGAACAGTCACACGTTAGTGCTGGCTGATGCCATTAATGTCCACAAGGCATGCGCAGATTCGCCGCTGGTGTGTTATTACCAGAAAGGGCTGAAACTGGACAAGGAATTTATCCATACCATCACAGCAAATGAAAGTCTGCGCAGCGGACAGTGGGTGCTGAATGATTTCGACTTTATGAAGCCGCGTTCACTGCTGAAGAGCACCGTGGCTAATCCACGTGAAACCGGCCTTGCTGAATATGAGCACTACGAATGGCCGGGAGATTACTTCACAAAGAGTGAAGGTGAAATGCTGACACGCATCCGCATGGAAGAACAGCGTAGCCCGGGTAGTCGGGTACAGGGCAGCGGCAATATTCGTACCCTGATGACAGGTTTTACCTTCACCCTGGAAAACTATCCGACAGCCGAAGTGAACCGGGAATATCTGCTGGTTCAGACCACGCTATTTATACAGGACAATGCGCAACACAGCGGCCAGGAGCAGCATTTCTCTTACTCAACCAGTTTTGAACTGCATCCCACCAGCGAAGTTTACCGCCCACAACGAACCCTGAGTAAACCCCACACTAAAGGCCCGCAGAGCGCCATCGTCACCGGCCCGGCAGGGCAGGAAATCTGGACAGATAAATATGGCCGGGTGAAAGTTCAGTTTGGTTGGGATCGTTACGGTAAGAATGACGAAAACAGCTCCTGCTGGGTTCGTGTCAGTTATCCGTGGGCGGGTAAAGGATTCGGTGGTATTCAGATCCCGCGCATTGGTCAGGAAGTACTGGTGGATTTCAAAAACGGTGATCCGGATTTACCGATAATCGTTGGGCGTACCTACAACCAGGACACCATGCCACCGTGGGGACTACCGGGCGCAGCGACGCAAAGCGGATTTTACAGCCACACTATCGGCGGCGGCCCAGCCAATGCCAACGCCCTGCGTTTTGAGGATAAACCTGGCGGTGAAGAGGTCTGGCTACATGCCGAAAAAGATCAGCGGATTGAAGTAAATAATAATGAAAGCCACTGGGTGGGGAATAATCGCCTTAAAGTTATAGATAAAACAGAAACAGCGATTATTGGTGAGAAGCGTTCTCTTACAGTTCAGACAGATGATATCTCTCTCGCCGGAGGGGATAAAACGATTCAGACAGTACAGAATTTACGCCTTGCTGCGGGAGATTCCATAATTCTTAGCTGCGGAAAAACCATCCTGCAAATGACCAGTGACGGAATGTTTAATATAACCTGTAAAAACTTTAATATTACTGCAACGGAGAATGGAAAAATAAATACACAATCAGGGCAGCTTGATTTAAATATGAATGACAGAGCGGCAGATATACCTCCGCCTGGAACATCGGAGAAAACAACTCTTCAGTTGGCGATAGACGTCACTTTCATGACTAAAAATAAATAAAAACCATCATTAAACAATTTATTAATTAAAAAGACTCATGCCATTATGTCGGAGTATTATCTCAATGAAACTGTTGTAACTTTTCCCGGGAATATTATTCAGGACAGCACTATTAATATGCTGCGCCTCAGCGATCCCGACGCGGCACTCATTATCAGTCGGGGCCAGATGCAGGAAGGAGACGAATTAGCCTCCCAGATTGAACAGCAAATGAAAAAACTGGAGAAACAGGTAAAGGATCTTCACTACACGCCAGTTCAGGTAACACGGGTAGGGATTAATGACGGTGAAGAAGGGCTGGAAATACAGAGCCAGTTTCTCCGGGGTAACGAGCAGGTGTACCAGTGTCAGGTGGCATTTGTATTGCCGGGTGAGCGGGTCATGATGGCCTTCACCTACGCCAGAACCACACCGCTGACCCCGGCAGATATGACGCGCTGGGCTGAAATTAAAAAGAATCTGCGCTTCAGGATGCGGCAGGAAGTCAGGACGAATTAATCATACAGGGAACGGGACATGGAAGAGGCATTCTGGGCGGCAAGACAGGGTGATGCCCTGCTGCATACGTCGTTTATGGCAGATGTGCTGGGGGCGGTGCTGGAGGTGGCCGCAAATGTCGTTATTGATGCCCTCATTGTCGGCACAACCTCGTTACTGGCGACGTCAGTGGGGATCACGATGGGGTGCACGGCCGTCGTGCTGACCGGTTTTGTGGCGGGTGTGGCGATGGTGTACACCGGCGTGACAGAAAAGGTCAGCGAAGCCTGTTCAGACCTCGCAAATATGCTTTTCCCGCCTCAGATTGAAGGTTACATCCTCACCGGCTCTGGCGACACATGGATCAACAGCAAACCTGCCGCGCGGGCAGCGGCGACTGCGGCATCGCGGCAGGACATTGAGGCGCAGGAAGCGCAGGCGAAGGCGGAACAGGAAGAAGCGCAGCGTCAGGAGGATGCCAGAACGTTCCGGGATGTGGCCGGGGAATATCTGGAAATGGCGGGGGCCATAGCCCTGGTGGTTAACCCGGTGACAGGGCCTGTGCTGATGTCCCGGGCGCTGCACGACCAGCTCAGTACGGAAGAAGGGCGTTCTGAAATGGTGGATGGCGTGACACATTTTGTGTCGGAACTATGGCAGCCCACTGTGGCCAGTGCGGCCCCGGGCTCCACCCCGACCCCTGACGATAAAATCGACTGCCATAAACATCCTTCCTCACTGACGCAGTTTCTCGCACAAAAAAAAGCCGCCTTTCTGGATGACCCCCTGGGAACGGCCCTTAACCTGCTGAGTCCGGGCGGTATGCTGGAAACCGCCTTTCAGGGAGTGAATGCGGTTATTGGCAGCATCAGTAATCTGTTCAAAGGCGATGACGAGCCGCCCGCAGCGGAATATATCGCGGAAGGCGCGCGGGATGTGCGTATCAACAGCCAGCCGGCGGCACGCAGCGGGGCACGCTGTACCTGCGAGGCCAGGGTGGTGAATGAGCCGGGGAACGGGGCGTTTGTGTCACCGGATGTGCGCATTGGCGGTCCGTTACTGGTGGTCAGGGATATCAGAAGCGGCAGGTCGCAGATAACCCTGGTGGCAACCGTGGCGCTGATGTTTCTTCGCCCGGGCAAAATGCTTTCTAAAATCGCCTGTTTTGCTGCCAGTATCGGGATGAGCATGCTGACGCAGAAGGCCACCAGTGCCCTTCCGCATCCGGTCAATGCCGCCACCGGGGCCAAATACCTGGCCGATGACGATGACTTCGATTTCAGTCTGCCGGGCCACTTTCCGCTGGACTGGCAGCGCGTGTACAGCAGTCGTGACGAACGCACGGAAGGAATGTTTGGTCAGGGCTGGAGTGTGATGTATGAAGTCAGCCTCGTGCGCACACCGGGTAGCGCAGACGAAAACTGCATGACCTTTGTGTCGGGTATGGGGCGACGCCTGGATATGGAAGCCGTACTGCCGGGGGGCGGGTTTTACAGCCCCGGTGAAGGACTGGCGGTAAGGCGTGGTGAGCAGGGGCACTGGCTTATCAGCAGCGATGACGGGCAGTGTTTTCTGTTTGAGGCTGACCCGCACCACCCGCAGCGCCAGCGGCTGAAAATGCTGGGCGACCGTAACAGCAACTGTCTGAATCTGTACTACGACGACCGGGGCCGCATTGTGGAAATCAGCGGCGAACAGCAGCGTCCGTGCATCCGTCTGTATTACGAACTGGCGGCGCATCCCCGGCGGGTGACACAGATTTATCAGCATTTCCCTGAGACTGCACCTTTACTGCTGCGTCGTTACAGCTATGACGAGGCCGGCCACCTGAACGGCGTGTACGACAGCACGGGGCACCTGCTGCGTGAGTTTGCTTACGACGAAAACCACTGCATGACGCTGCACCGCCAGCCGGGCGGCGAAGGGTATTATTACCAGTGGGGCTGGTATGACGGTCCGGATGACGCGGCGTGGCGGGTAACGGGGCACCACACGGACAGCGGTGAACAGTACCGGCTGGCGTGGGACCTGGCGCAGCGCAGGCTGTGCGTGACGGACGGACTGGGGCGCACACGTTATCACCAGTGGGATGCGCAGAATCAGGTGACGGCGTACCAGGACGAAGCCGGACAGGTGACGACATTCCGCTGGAGCGACGAAGAACGACTGTTGCTGGGGATGACCGACCCTCAGGGCGGCAAATGGCGCTATGTGTATGACCGGCAGGGGCATATCACGGAGACGCACGACCCGCTGGGGCGGGTGGCGCAGACACAGTGGCACCCGGTGTGGCACCAGCCGGAAACGGAGGTGGACGCGGCGGGAAACACCTGGCGCTGTGTGTACGATGAACGCGGCAACCTTCTTGCCGTGACCGACCCGCTGCAGCAGAACACCCGGTATCAGTATGACCGCCACGGTCAGGTGGTGCAGATAACGGATGCGCGCGGGGGGAATAAATACCTCCAGTGGAATGAAGACGGGCAGCTCATGCGGCACACGGACTGTTCCGGCTCGCAGACGGCCTGGTTCTACGACGAACGCACGCGGCTTATCAGAATGACGGATGCGGAGAGCCACAGCACGCGCTACGGGTATGACGACAGCGGTCACCTGACGGAGGTGATACTGGCGGACGGCCGCACGGTGAATTACCAGTCAGACGCGGCGGGCAGGCTGGTAAAGTACACCAGCCCGATGGGGAGGATAACGCGCTGGCAGCGGGACGGGCAGGGCCGGGTGCGCAGCCGGACGGACGCGATGGGGCGCAGGACGGCGTTCGGGTACGACGCTTACGGGCGTCTGGTCACGCTCACGAACGAGAACGGAGAACGCTACCGGTTCCGCCATGATGTGCTGGACCGTCTGGCGGAGCAGATAAACCCGGACGGCTGCCGCCAGGCGTACCGCTACAACGCGCTGAACGCGGTCACGGAAGTGGTGTTCACCGGGGACCGGGGCGGTGAAATCCGCCACCGGCTGGCGCGTGACGCGGCGGGCCGGCTCACGGCAAAGGAGACAGCCGATGGCCGTACGGAATACGTCCATGATGCGGCAGACCAGCTACTGGAAATCCGCCGCCAGCGGCACGAAACTGACGCGCCGGAAGTTATCCGCTTCAGCTACGACAGACTGGGGCGGATGCTGAGCGAGGAGACGGCGCAGGGCATCCTGACCCACCAGTACGATGAACTGGGCAACCGGACTGCCACCACCTTTCCGGACGGCAGAACGCAGCGCCATCTGTACTACGGCAGCGGCCATCTCCAGCAGATAAATCTGGACCGGGAGGTCATCAGCGAGTTCACGCGCGACCACCTGCACCGTGAGGTGCTCAGAAGCCAGGGGCGACTGAGCACGCGGCAGCTTTACGACCCCGGCGGGCGGCTGAAGCGCAGGGAGACATACAGCGGGATGCGCGGGGTGGTACCGGAGACGTTCACGGACCGGCAGTACAGCTACAGTGGCGAGGATGAACTGCTGAAGACGCGGCACAGCCGGCGGGGGGAAACGGATTACTTCTACGACCCCACGGGGCGCATCACGGCGTGTCGTTCGGAGGATGAGGGGTATCTGGCGAGCTGGCAGTACGACGCGGCGGGAAACCTGCTGGGGAGGCGCGCGGGGGAAAGGGCCACGGCAGAAAACAGCGTGGTGCCGTTCAACCGGCTGATGTCTTACCGTGGTGTGCACTACCGTTATGACGAATTTGGCCGTGCTGTGGAAAAGGAGGGCCGGAGCGGAACGCAGAGTTACCGTTATGATGCGGAACACCGGATGGTGGAAGTGACGACAGCGCGGGGGACATACCGGTATGTGTACGATGCGCTGGGGAGGCGGACGGAAAAACAGCACATCAGCCCTGACGGTAAACCGTACAACCGGACAAAATTTTTATGGGACGGAATGCGGCTGGCGCAGGAGAGCAGGCCGGAGGGAACAGGCAGCCTGTATATCTACAGCGACCCGGGGAGTTATGAACCGCTGGCGCGGGTGGATAAGGCAGGCAAAGAGGGCCCGAACCGGATACTGTATTTTCACACGGATGTGAACGGCGCGCCGGAAGAGATGACGGACAGTGACGGGAAAATCGTGTGGGAGACGGGGTATCAGGTCTGGGGTAACACGATACAGGAGAAGGACCACGGCGGGGTGGAACAGAACCTGCGCTACCAGGGACAGTACCTCGACAGGGAAACGGGGCTGCACTACAATCTGCACAGGTACTATGATCCGGATGTCGGGCGGTTCATGGTAACGGACCCGATAGGGCTGGCGGGGGGCATTAATCTTTATCAGTATGCGCCGAATCCGTTGTCATGGATCGATCCACTCGGTTTATTGGCTGGGTGCTGGAGAAATAAACTTAGGAAAATAGACGATGCGGTGAAAACTCCTGGAAATGCTGGTCTCAAAATGACACTTAGTCGAAGAGAGGCTAATCGTTTAGGTAAAGAGTTTGTTGGTGAAGGATATTCAGTAGTACGAGGTAAAAAGGGAGAGCTATGGTACATTTCTGCTGATGGAAAACGGATGTATAGAAGTCCTACTCCGAAAAGTTCTGATTATGCAAAAACAGGTAAGCAGGCGAATTTCCACGAACGAAGAAATGTAAATGACAACTGGTGGGATACTCAGCGGGTATCAAACGTACATGTGCATGTGGAATAGAATATGAGATTAGTTATTAAATTCGCATGTGTTGCTGATGGTGTAAATTTACGTTTATGGGAACCAGTGGATCGTAGAACCATAGCAGAGTTTATTTATCTTGAAATTGGTGAAAAAGGAACGAAAAGAACTGATGGATTTACTATAAGAGTGGCAACGCCACAAGGGCTTAAAAAAATTTCAACAGATAATGGGATTATTGCAGCAAGGCCATTGGTTATTATGGATGAATATAATTTTCATGAACTATGGAAATGGCTTGAGTGTATAGTTTCCTCATGTGAATGTGATACGTGGCTTCAATGTGTTGAGCATCTTAAACAATATTTTGATTGGGAGTATGATAATTACATGTATAGATAAAAGATATCCATTGTTTTATTATTTATAAATGGAGTCAGTAGTATGACTTGGCGAGCGGATAGATTCGTCGCCTTGACCCGATAGGGCTATTAGGTGGGTTAAATTTATATGCTTATGCGCCGAATCCTCTGGGGTGGGTCGATCCTCTCGGCTTAAAAATTGTTACCGTATACCACTATACTGATCAAGGTGGATATAACGGAATTTCTTCTCAGAAACCTTATAAATTTAAAGCCTCCAGTCCAATTAAAGGTCATCCAAAAGGTATATATGTGACAACAAAATCACCTGAAGAATTGGCTAAGACACCGAATGGATTTAAAAAATTGGGACTCACATCAACTAAATCAACACATTTTTTTGAATTTCAAATCGACGATTCTTTGCTGAAACCTATTAGGGGTGATCGTGGAGAATTTATTAGATATATTGAGGGCGATTTAGATCTTGATAGAAACAACGTCTCCAGACATGGAAAAACTCCAAAATGCGGAGGGAAATAAGATGATAACTGGCGTCGATTATGTTTTTTACTCCAATAAAAAACCATTTGATATTGAAGAGGATTTTGTTTCTTTATTAAAAATGAAATGGAGAGAATGCATTATTGATGAGTTTGAGAGAACTGATTCTAGACTGGATCTGTTTTTTGCAAAAGATAAAGAAATGTACTCTCTTTTTGATGAAATAGGATACTCTCTAAATGATCATGGTGAAGGTTGTTTTATGCTTGTTTCGAGCATGCTTAACCGCTTGGAAAGTAAAATAAAAGTATTGGATGTCATTTATCCAGAAAATAAACGTAATACAGAACAATATGATTCTATTATTATGTTGCGTGATATATGGGAATATACTTTGGTATTACCTTCAGAAATTGCTGAAAGTGATTTCTCCAGGGATATTTATACTTATCTCGAAAATGTTTTAAGATAAATAAAAAGCCGGAAAGAATATCAAATCTTCCCGGCTTTTTTATTATTTAACTCTCGTTCAGCACACTAAACATCCCGTCACGCATCCCCTTAACTGACTGTTTAACCTGATAAAGTTCCCTGCGCAGTTCCTGTACTTCGTTGTTATCCGCAAGCAGGATCAGGCAGCCTTCCGAGATCTTCACGGTAACGCCCGTGCCGATCTCAAATCCCGCTTCTCTCAGCCATTTGGCGCTGATTTTGATCACTGGTGTATCGCTGCGGTTGGGCAGATAACCCACGGTACAGCGACGCTGTGTTTTGGAAATGGCGACTTCTGGCGTAATATCGCGTTCAGCCATGATTAACTACCTCTGTTAGTTGCTTATGGTGAGCGGTGGTTAAGGGTGGCAGCCCTTAATCATCGCGCTATCTCAATGTTATTACTGCGTTTTTCCTATCACATTATCTAAAATCTCAGAAACCAGCTTCTGCTTCGTTCGCGGTAACTGGCTGATGATCTCGATCTGCTGTTCCAGCCGTGACGCCGGGCCGCGCTTGCTGCTTCTGCGTGGTGCTGGCAATCCGAGCAGTTCATCCAGCGACAGGTTCAGGATCTGTGCCAGTTGTGGTAACAGCGCTGCCGAAACCTTGAGCTTCCCGCCTTCGTAATGCGCCATCGTCTGCTGTGCAATCCCTAACTGTTCTGCCAGTTGCGTCTGTGTCAGTTGCTGTTCCTTACGTGCCTGTGCGATCCGTGCGCCAAGCTGCTTAAAAAACTGTTCGTCTTTGGTGTTCATGGCCTGCTGTAGCTGTCCTGTCGTTAACACTGCCATGATGTTACTCCCTGTTTTAAATAACTTGGTTGACAATACCCTAATATAGAGTACTCTGCAACAGAGTTATTTTTACCCTAAGTCTATTGACAGGTTTTTACAGGAGTTCCCGTTATGGCCCGCATCCCGGAAGCAGAGTTGCAGCACCTGAAAGCCGCCGTCTCCTTAGTCGCCGTGGTTCAGGCGCAGGGGCGACAACTGGTTAAGAAAGGGAAGGACTTCACCACGCTGTGTCCGTTCCATGACGAGAAAACGCCGTCCTGTGTGATCTCGCCCGAGAAAAACCTGTATCACTGCTTCGGCTGTAACGCAGGCGGATCGGTGCTGAACTGGGTGATGCAGACGGAAAAACTCAGCCTGCGTAAGGCAGCGGAACGTCTGAAAGCGGAGCTGGGCGACAATCCCGCCGTGGTGCCGCTGGTCACCAGGGATGAGCCGGAAATCTTCGCGGACGATGAAGCGGGCCGCCAGAAGCTGCTGGGCCGCGTGGTGGAGTTCTACCATCACACGCTGCTGAACGCGCCGGAAGCGGTGGCGTACCTGGAAAAGCGCCGTCTTAACCATCCTGAACTGGTCGCTGCCTTCAAACTCGGCTTCGCCAACCGTACCCTGCCTTACCGCCTGCCCGCCGTTAAATCACGGGCGGGCGAGAAGATCCGCGCCCGGCTTAAGGGTGTGGGTGTGCTGCGCGAGTCCGGGCATGAACACTTCACCGGATCGCTGGTTGTGCCGGTGATGGATCTGAACGGGCAGATCCGCGAGATGTACGGGCGCAAGATCACCGACAGGTTGCGCAGCGGTACGGCGTTACACCTGTACCTGCCCGGCGCTCACGGCGGTGTGTGGAATGAACAGGCGCTGATCGGGTCATCAACGGTTATCCTGTGCGAATCACTGATCGACGCCATGTCGTTCTGGGTGGCCGGGTTCCGCAACGTCACGGCGGCTTACGGGGTGAACGGCTTCACCGGTGAGATGCGGGCCGCGCTGCTGGCACACGGCGTTAAGCAGGTACTGATCGCCTACGACAACGATCCGGCGGGCAATGAGGCCGCGGTGAAACTGGCTTCTTCCTTAGCCGCTGACGGGATCGCCACGTTCCGCGTACTGTTCCCGGCGGGCATGGATGCGAACGGCTATCTGTGCCAGGTGGCAGAGCCGGAACAGGCGTTCAGTGTGTTGCTGGATGGGGCCGTGCCGATGGGGGATCTGGCGGACGTGGCGAGTATCGCGCCGCAGGCCAGCGCGGAGCCTGCGCACCTCACTTCATTAGCCGCTGATGTTGCCGCACTTCCGGCAGTTAGCGCCCCTGCGCCGGGCGTCAGCGTGGAAGCCCTGGCTGATGGTGAACTGATGGTAGCCTTACCGGGCGAACGCTGGACGATCCGGGGCGTAAGCCGCAAACCGAACGCGGCGGCGATGAAGGTTAACGCGCAGGTGCTGGACACCGAAAGCGGCGTGGTGTTCGCGGATGGGGTGGATATGATGAGCGCCCGCAGTCGCGGCGGTTATGCGCGGGCCGCCGCCGCAGAACTGGGCCTGGCAGAAGGCGATCTGCGTCGCTCGCTGGGTAAGGTGCTGCTGGCGCTGGAGCACTGGCAGGCCGCACCGGAGCCTGCGAACGCCGCCCCGGAGATGACGCCAGAAGATCGGGAGGCGGCGCTGGAACTGCTGCGCGACGAGTGTCTTGCGTCACGCATCGCTTCTGATATGGCGGCCTGTGGTGTGGTCGGTGAATCCACTAACCTGACGGCGGCCTACCTGGCGGCGGTATCGCGCAAACTGGACAGGCCGCTGGCGGTGCTGATCCAGTCATCGAGCGCGGCGGGTAAGTCCAGCTTAATGGATGCGGTGCTCAACCTGATCCCGCCAGAGGAACGGCTGCAATACAGCGCCATGACCGGGCAGAGCCTGTTCTACCTCGGCGAAACCAATCTCCAGCATAAGATCCTCGCCATCGCGGAAGAAGAAGGTGTGCGCCAGGCAGCGTATGCGCTCAAGCTGTTGCAGTCGGACGGGGAACTGACCATCGCCAGTACGGGCAAGGACGACGCCAGCGGCAACCTGGTCACCAAACAGTACACGGTAAAAGGCCCGGTGATGCTGATGCTGACCACCACCGCCATCGACGTTGACGAAGAGTTACTCAACCGTTGCCTGGTGCTGACGGTGAACGAGTCGCGGGAGCAGACGGAAGCCATCCACGCGGCGCAGCGTCACGCGCAGACGCTGGAAGGACTGCTGGCGGCGAATGAAAAAAGTTACATCACTCAGCTTCACCAGAACGCGCAGCGGCTGCTGCGCCCGCTCAACGTGGTGAACCCGTTCGCCTCACAGCTCACGTTCATGAGCGACAAAACCCGCACCCGGCGCGACCACATGAAATACCTGACGCTGATCCAGGCGATCGCGCTGCTGCACCAGTACCAGCGGGAGATCAAGCGCGTGGAGCATCGCGGGCAGGTGGTGGAATACATCGAGGTGGCGCGGGAAGACATCGCCCTGGCCAACCGTCTGGCACATGAAATACTCGGGCGCACCCTGGATGAAATGCCGCCGCAGACGCGCAAACTGTTAACCCTGATCCAGCAATGGGTGAGCGACAGCGGTCAGGCGCGTGAGGCGATGCGGTTCACCCGTAAACAACTGCGTGACGCGGTGCAATGGGGAGACACGCAGCTTAAGATCCACCTGGCGCGGCTGGTTGAAATGGAATACCTGCTGGTCCACCGTCGCGGGCTGACGTTCTGCTATGAACTGCTGTTCGACGGGGACGGCAGCGCAGACGGCGCGCATCTGTGCGGGCTGATCGACGTACCGGAAAACGCCGGAGAAGTCACACTATGATACCGCCCGGTCGGGGTGATGACTGTCATGGTCGGCCCCCGGTCGGCCGTCTGTCGGCGGGCAGTCGGGTAACGTAATACCCCCGCAGGCCACGCCCTGCAAGGCTTAAGCCATGAAGCGGTCGGCCTGCCTGAAAATCACTGTTCCATCCCCTGTTCTTATCCCCATCGTACCGTAATCTCAATCAGGACAATCATCATGACAAAGCCCAAATCACCGGGGCCGGAAGCCCTTTATCTCAGCCGCCAGAACCTGACACAGCGCCAGTATATGGTGGTGTGGCTGGAATACCTGACGGCACAGAACTACAGCGCGGTCAGCGTGAGCGACTACCGCGAACGGGTGTTACCGTTCGTGACATGGTGCGAGGAGCGCGGGCTGATGTACGCGCCGCAGGTCAGCCAGCCGCAGCTTGAAAGCTATCAGCGCCACCTGCATGGCTACCGCAAAGCAACGGACACCCGCTGGCGGTCAGCGGTCAGGCGGGCCGGATAAGCGCGATAAAAATCTTTTACCGCTGGCTGCTGAAACGGCATGTGATCCTGTACAACCCCGCCGATCTGCTGGAACTGCCAAAACCCGAAAAGCGGCTTCCGGCGCAGGTGTTCAGCGAGGACGAGACGCGGCAGGTGCTACAGAGCCTTGATATCAACACGCCCGTTGGCCTGCGTAACCGGGTCATCCTTGAGGTGCTCTGGAGTACCGGGATCAGGCGGATGGAGCTGGCGAACCTGATGCTGTGGGATGTGGATACCCGGCGTGGCGTGGTGAACGTCCGGCAGGGTAAAGGCCACAGGGATCGGGTCGTTCCGGTGGGCCATGTGGCGCTGGCGTGGCTGGGGCGGTATCTGAAAGACGTGCGGCCACAGATGACACGCCAGCGCGACAGCGGTCATCTGTTCGTGACGAAATACGGCAGCGGGATGAAACGCAACACGCTGACGGCGATGGCAGGCACTTCGATCCGGGAAACGGCACGGATCGACAAACCGGGCGCGTGCCATATCTTCCGGCACTCGATGGCGACGCAGATGCTGGACAACGGCGCGGACACGCGGCACATCCAGGCGATCCTCGGCCATGAGAAGCTGGAGACGACGCAGATCTACACGAAGGTGGCCATAAAGCCGCTACAGAAGGTTCATGCGCGGACGCACCCGGCAGAGAAGCGGCGAAAGGAAAAGCGCGTGCAGCAGCCGGACAACACCGCGCCGGACGGGGCCACCGTATCGGCGGAGAGCCTGAAAAGTTAGGTGGCGCTCCCTGTGAGGCCGTGGGGTGCGGTGCAGGGCAGACAGCGCGCATCCCTGCGCACTGACTGCCCCGTCAGCCCCGGCGTGCGCGGGGGTAAATGCCGCCCGTCCCGAATAAGCCGCGGTGTGCCATGCGGCCCGGAGTGCGGGCCGTTCGTCATTCAACATAACGCGACATTACGCGAAATGGGCCTGAACGGCCCACAACGCGCAACATGCGTTATGTCGGCGCCGGGCGGCGAAGGGGCGCTTCGCGTGCTGTCGCGGCTGGGGTGCGCGGCTGGCCCCCGCGTTCGGCTCTTCAGGCCGTGCCACGTGCAGCAGCTCTCTGGCGCTCGCTCCTGCCGGTTCGGGTGCAGTGTGCATCTTCAGCACCGCAGTCGCCGCCATCCCTGGCGGCTCCAGTGCCGTTCTGCGGCGGCGTCATCGTGAGTCAGCCTGTTGTAAGAGGTTGTCGGCCTGGCGGCCTCCGCTTAAAAGACTTTATGCCCGCCCGGCGTCGTCTGGCTGCGGCGGCTCGTGCCGCGCAAAAAGGCCGCGCGTCACTCGTTCCCGCCTCGCAAGCCACCGCAGCCCGCCCTGGTCCGTGTGGTCATGCAAAGGCAAACCCCGGTCAGGCAGTGGTGCCGCAGAGCGCCGTTCCGTCGCTTGCGGACTCTCTGCCGCCCGCACCCGCAGACCCCGCGCCGTGGCCCCGCCATGCCGCCGGAGGCGGCCTGGCGGCCCCCCGTCACGGGTTGCCGGAAACGGACTTAGTGGAAAGCGGAATGACAGGTTCGTGGCGGTGGTGATATGGTGAGCGGGCGTGAAAAGGCGCGTCGGGAAAGCTGGGTTAACGTGCTGTTAAATAAGTAAAAGGTGATAGCCGGGAAGCCAGAAACGGCGCGGGCGGTAGCATGTTAAAAAGTATGACCTGTACCGGATCGTCCCGATGACCCGATAGGGCTGCTTGGTGGAATAAACTTATACCAATACGCGCCGAATCCGCTGGGGTGGATTGATCCACTTGGGCTAAAATCATGTTTCTCTAGTAGTACAGGCCAGAAACGTGCTGAAGATATTATCAAAAAGCATGGCGGGATTCAGACCGCTGAGAATCGATATCAGATGCCTAATCGTCGAGCTGCAAGACAGGCTGCATCAGAAATATCAGGGAATCTCGGTTCTGATCGTATCATAACAAGAAAGCCTGACTTCAGAGGTGGTCCATATACGTGGAAAGATTCTCAAGGACGTATAGGTGCTACAAACGCAAGTGGAACTGCGGGGTGGCGTGATGACATTTTAGGACATCCTGAATTCGGGGCTGGTTCCCATGTCAATGCCTGGAATGAGGCAGAGGGTATTTTAAGTAATTTACATTTGGATTATTAAAATGGACAAAATTATATTTAGATCCGAGTCTGATAGAGAGAATGCAAAGGCAAGTGATACCGAAGCTATTTGGTATACAGTAGTGAATGAGCTGAAACAATCAGAACAAATGGCAAGTACAAATCCATGGAACCAAGATGATGCGATTATAAACAAAAGATTTTGTTTATTAGATGATTGTGTTATTTCTATACGTCCGGCAAGAGCTGAAGATCGAATAGAAAAAAGAGATTATAATAAAGGATATTATTTTATTGAGATAATGAATCAAGATGAATCGATAAAATTTAGCTCACATAAAATATATTCATGGGAACAAGTTATTGAATGTGCGTCTTGGTTCAAAGGAGTATCTTTTTTAGCTGCGCAAAGAATATGGAAAGCAAAGAAGTTGTAATGAAATAGAATTGAAATAAGGGATGTTACCAGATATTATTTAGCACCCAGTGAATTGGGGTATGGTGATTGCGCCTTACTTTTTCTGAAACTATGCCTTGATGTCGCAAGGCGGGATTGCACTGCAACCTTCTGAGGTACTACGACTCGGACTGTGGAACATTTACGTAACCCGATCCGATAGGGCTGGCGGGTGCAGGGAAAGATCATCAGAAGTTCACTTTTTGTACTAAATAATTCGCATTTTATGTTTAAAAATTGAGATATTCCTTATTACCTGAAGCTGTTTTTTATTGCTTATACATGATCAAATACTCCTTA
>SKEG01001558.1_pt1 | contig 17509 bp, 20 predicted proteins | sample 4826631 | NCBI WGS metagenome assembly SKEG01 (sample SAMN11008815, study PRJNA524170) | human gut metagenome | biome: Human fecal sample; material: Feces; isolation source: fecal sample from pouch patient p26, p34, p50 | host: Homo sapiens | place: Israel: Tel-Aviv | collected 2016-11-02
CAACAACACTTGCGGCGGCATATTATGCAACCGGTTCAGAGGCTATTTTAAGTGTAGCTGCATATGCAGCTACAGGTCCGATTGGTTGGGCTATTGGTGCTGGGATTGCGGCAGCAACACTTGCTACTTTGGCATATAATTATAATTTTCTAGGAATCAAAGATATAGCAAACGAGATGGGTGACAATCTTAATAAAAGTATATCAGATGTCGGCAAAGCTTTTGATTCAGGTATTAAATCAATTCAGAAAGTGTTTGGGTGGTAAATGTGGAATTAAAATTTAAAGAAACAAATAAAACATTTCATAAAATTGTAGAATTTAAAGGTGAAAAATATCTTTTGGATATGACTAGCATTAGTCCTAAAACTTATTTCTGGGGTTCTCTTCCTAGTGAAATCACAGCTAAATGCTTAAAGTTAGATAAAAGAGATACGAGATTTGAGAGCTTAGCTCCAACTATGAAAAAATCTCTTGGTATTGGAATAGGTGTAGCAATAGGTGGAGCTTGTTATGGGATTGTTACGAATGCTTTTAAGAGTTATGATATTAGCCATAATATTTCTTTTAAATTAGGTTTATTTGTCCTCTTTATCACCCTAGCTTATCTTACTTTCAGGTTCATTGCTTTTGTGGCTCGTCATAATCTTCAACAAAAGCTTTCAAGTAAAGAAACGAAGTATCAAATAGTTTTCAAATTAGCAAGACCACAACGTCAGTTGAAACTGTATAAACTTTTGCCTATTCTTTTCGTTATGGTTATAGGATGTTTGGGGTTTTATATATTTACTGATAATGGTACAGAGGCATCTATCCTTATCGTTAACAGTATTTTATTTTTGGGTTTCTTTACGATTATCTTAGGTATGTTACCACTCCGAGAAAGTTACGAAAAGCAAGAGATTATTTTTGATAGAGTAGAGAAGTTATAAGTTAAAAAGATACATAAATACTATTCTATAACGGATTTTTAATGAGCAACAGGATATATTATGTTAAATATATTAAAATCAAATAAATGGATATTCCTTGCAGTTTCTGTGCCTTTTCTTATTATCATTCTTTCTTATTTGCTTATGAGGCAATCGTTTGGCAACACTGCTAAGTTTATACATGATCATGAAGATACTATCAAGAGAGAAATTCTTGCAGACATAGATAGTCAAGGACAGTATATAAAGTCTGTGACGCTTTTACCTGGTTCAGCGATGGGGTCTTTTGATAATGGCGGAGATGTAGGCGGAAATTATCATATTTACTTTAGAGCCTATGTTAATAATAATCGCAAGCAGTCAATGAAAGTAGAAATATACTTTCCTGATGCTGGTATACCTCCTTTTACCTTTATAAAACCCAATCCTTATAAATCACCTGAAACTATGGAGAGATGGTACTTGTCAGTACAAGAGGTATCCAGTGACCCCTCGTGGGATTGGAAGCGAGAGCAAGATAAATTGACTGAAACTATGAATAAACTTTCGGATGTTTCTGTTCGTAAGGCCAAGGATGCATCTTGGCAAATTCAAAAAGAAATTATGATTCGTTTTCTTAACAAATGGCTAAATGAACATGAGGAAAATTTCAAACTAGCTATCCAAACAGATCTGTATAGAAACGACCCAGAATTGGAACAGAAATTAGGAAAGATTCAAAGTATAAGTGTAAGTGAATATCAAATGTACATTCCTTCGACAGGTAGCGACATTCGTTTTGATGTTAGGTTTGAGAAATATCCTGAAGAAGTAGCTACTATAAACGTTCGCTTGCATTCCCAAGGGGAACAATCAGTTTTTAAGGATCCCTTAGTAGCTGCAACTATTAGTTTTGAAAATGAACGTTTTGCTATAAAAACGGAGTACGACTCCATGCTATTTCCAATTTTTAATCAAAGTCGATTTGGTAATAGTAATGGAGAAATATCTTATAAGCTCCCAAAAGACTATGAAAATCAATTTTTAATTCCTTAACTATCAAGCAAGCTATTGTGCTTGCTTTAATCTGAAACACTAGAAATAGTGTTTTTTATTGGAACAAATTGAGAACTCTTTCATAAGATATCTGTGGTATGGTATAATGGACAGTGGGTTTTTGTATTTTTTTGATGATATCTAGGATCTTAAATTGAAGGAATTAGTTAAGTAAGAACATGAATACTAAGAGTCTACTATCAATTAAATCAGAGTACAGCCTCAATATGAAATTATGAAGATAGTCCCATAAGGTGAGATGTTACAAATAGTACTTGAATTCGCTAGATAAACGTACAGGATTTTCAAAGGGTTTGAAAAAATGGTGGGCAGGAATTGTAGGAGGAATAAGATGAAAAAAAAGTATGTTGAATTTTTGAATTTAGCGGTTGTGGATTCTAGTCCTATAAAGAACTCTGAATTTTTAAAGTCAGTAGCGATGGAGGTAATTTTTTCCTTACTGATATTGATATTTATAGTGTCTATTTTTAGAGAAGGTGAGATACATGATGTGAGTATGATTATCCTTTACATCACTATCTATCATATATTGGTTTCGTTGTTCATGTTTTTGTTATTCCAAAAATTTTCCAAATCAAAATTATTGCAATTGATTCCAGCTAGTTCTATTCTAATTTCTCATGTTGAGTTTCTCTTCTGGGGTTCTCTATTTTGGGGGAAGAACTACTGGTCTGTATTCACGATTTTAATTAGCCTAAGCCTTATTTTTCAGTTACTAACCTTTGTTTACCAGTTGTTAATTGTCCCTAAAGCTAAGAAATTACCACATGGTGAGTATAGGAAGAATCTTTTATTTCTTCCTTCTGTTATTTGCATATTAATTTCAGCAAGTGTAGTAGCTATAGCACATTTAATTACGTTGCCAGGAACATATATAATTACTTCCCTCGTCGCAGGGAGTATAGCATGCCTTCCCTACTATTGGCTTGAGTACGCACGAGTATTCACTGGTTGGAAAAAGAAAAGCACGAAAAACTTTATTTATAGAGGAGAAATAAAATGAAATTAATTAGAATGGCTAGTAGTAGCATAGATCATGCTAGGAGGATAAGATGAAAGAAAGATATTATGAATTTTTGAATATACTGATGACAGGTCATAAACCAGTGAGAAATTTGAATTTCTATCTTGTGTTTTTATTCGAATTTCTATTTACTTCAGTAGTACTGATTGTTTCCATATTTACAAAGAATCAAATGCATAATCTTAGTATATTTTTGATTCATGTTACTATTGTCCATATGGTAATAGTACTGCTTGCATTTTTGTTGTTTCAAAAATTTTCCGCTTCAAAATTATTACAATCAGTTCCGACGACTTCGTTTCTTTTTCTTCATTTTAAACTTCTTTTTTTGAGCTCTATATTCTTTGGGGAACAGTATTTATCGATATTCTTTCTTTTCATTGGATTGAGCGTTGCTTTTCAGGTGATAAACTTTTTTTATCAAATATCAATTGTTTCAAAAGTAAAACAAATGCCAGATACTGAGCATAAGAAGAATTTGTTACACTTACCAGCCCTTATTGTAACAATAATGTCAGCAGCAATAGTAGTAATAACACGATTGTTTATGTTATCTGGAATCTATGTTATCATCGGATTAGTAGGAATGAGTATTTCATTGAACTCGTTCTTTATTCTCGGCTATACTCAAGTATTCACCGGTTGGGAAAAGAAAAGCACGAATAACTTTATTTATAGAGGAGAAATAAAATAAAATTAATGAGAATGGCTAGTAGTAGCATAGCTCATGCTAGGAGGATAAGATGAAAGAAAAGTATATTGAGTTTTTGAATATGGCAGTTGTGGATACTAGACCTATAAAAAACTCTGATTTTTTAAAGTCATTTGCAATTGAAGTAATGTTTACTTTGCTGATATTTATAGTGTCTATTTTTATAGAAGGTGAGATACATGATGTAAGTATGAATATCTTTCACATTGCCATTTATCATCTATTGGCTTTGTTATTCATGTTCTTGCTATTTCAAAAGTTTTCCAAATCAAAATTATTGCAAATATTTCCGGCTACGTCTGTGTTAATTTTTCACATTGAATTTCTTTTCTGGAGTTCTATATTTTTGGGAAATGACTACTGGTCTGTCTTCATGGTATTGATTAGCCTAAGCCTTATTTTTCAGCTACTAACCTTTATTTACCAGTTGTTAATTGTCCCTAAAGCTAAGACTTTACCATCTGGAGAGTTCAGGAAGACAATATTACATATCCCTTCGGTTATTGTTGTTTGTTCAGCAGCAATTGTAGTAGTTATAGCACGTTTATTTATGTTGCCGGCGGTATATGTTGTTACTAGTCTTGTGGGCTTAAGTATTGGATGTATTCCCTTCTATTGGTTTGAGTATGCACGCGTATTCACCGGTTGGAAAAAGAAAAGCACGAAAAACTTTATTTATAGAGGAGAAATAAAATGAAATTAATTAGAATAGATATCAGCAATATTGCTTATACAGAGAAAGAAGTTCCTATGGAATCTTTTCTAGATTTGATTGAAAGTTGTGAAAAATTATTATTTGAAACAGGGGTCTATAAAAATGGTCCGACCACGATTGAAACTTGTTTGAGCACTTTTGGAAAGCCAGGAGAAGCCTCGTTTAAGGTCTATATTCCGACAAATATTCCAATTGAAGGAAATGATGAATTTCAATATCTAGAACATTTCACAATTAAGCAGTGTGTCTCTGATGTAACTCCATTTGATGAACATTTCCTTCCAAAAATTGAAGAAATGAAGCAGTATATTCATGATGAGGGATTAGAAATGCTGGGAGATACAGTTTTTCTGTCTATTTTCCCAATATTTGGACAGCACTTTGTTGAAATGAATATCCCAATTAAGGAGATCTCAGATGCTATTTAAAAACGTGGGAGAATACCAAGATATACAATATAGAAATGTTATCTCAAGGTATTATACAGTATCGCAAGAAGAGATGCCAGACACTTATAACTCTTTTTTAGAAGAAGTAAGAGAAGCAGGATATACGCTTCGAGGACCTTTCTTTTATACGATTAATTCCAAGTTAGAAGAAAATCAAGATGTGTTGATGGAACTGTTTATCCCAGTAGAAGAAGAGTATATTGAAGATGCTTTGCCAGAAGACTTTTTGTATCACAGTCTGTTTCAAGTTTTAAATACTGTTTCAACTAGAATTTTAGAACCAGATGATGAGTCAGTGAAAGAGGGGATAAGCTTCTTAGCTGGTTATATCTATTATCAGGGACATTGTGAGTTGACCCCTCCCTTCTTTTTCACCACAATCTCAGATGGGAAAGTCTATACAGATATAAAAGTAGGTGTGTTAAAAGAGACTTTTTCAGGTATTCAGTCTATTGAAGAAATATTTGGATGGTAAATGTGGAATTAAAATTTAGTCACTGCATGTATTGAGTGGGTTGGGAAATGTATCAGATGAACAGATTTGTCAAAAAGTATATCCTTCATGTTAGGAGCTTATAGAGGATATGCTGGAAATGTTTTATAGATATCCCAGTTTATTTTAAGAGTTATCCTTTCTCTGTAACGGATGCAGCTAAGGATGTCTTCATAAAATATAGATGAAATTGGTCAAGGCTTGCAAACGATAGGAGTGGAGTTAATGGCAAAGATAAATAGAAAAAATAAAGCAAAGATTACTGATATAGAAAGAGAAAGATACCACGGGCCTTTGATTACAGATGGTGTTAGTTTAGTTTATATTAAGTTATATCCATGGATTGCTTTGGCATTAAGCGGTTTTATGTATTTGGTTGGAAGTTATGAAGATAATCTAGGTATCTTTAAAGGGCTTTCTTTGTTTTGCGGTGTTGTGAATATACTTGGTATTATCATTTCTTTTATTCACTATTTGGTAAACGCCTGGAAGACTTTAACATATTATTTAATAGTCCTCACAGTGTTAAGCTTAGTGATAGGTTTAGATTTTATTGGTTTGTTAATGGTTATTTCAGACGGCAGTCCTATAGGAGCCAAGGTGATATATCAAGCCCCTCTCACTCCATTTTATGTTATCTTTATATTACTTCTTTTTATCTTTGCATGCGGTCTTTATGCTTGGTATTATCTGCCAAAGAATCAGGGGAAAGTCTGGACTTTTAATCAAGTAAAAGGAGGAAGTAGAAAAAAAACATGGTGGAATAATTTTGATATAGCTTTTGCTGGGGCAACAATCATTCTCGCCCTCCTAACAGGTTATATTCAGATTGCTTTTGGTGTTTTATTGGGAATTTTGTTGACCTTGACCCTGCCAGCTGTAATAGTAGATGAAAGAAGGAGAAAATTATGAAAAGAGTTCGAAAAATTCAAATGCTGATAGGAGCTTTACTTTCAGTTTTAGTTGTCTTGATAGTAGCATCGATCTTCTTATTTAGATCTAATGGAAAGAAAGATTCAAAGCCAGTATCATCAACGGTTTCTGTTAAGGATAGTAGCAGTCAGGCGAAAAGCGATAAAGATACCAAAGTTAAAGAGGAGGAGATACATAAACTCAAGGATCAACTGACTGATTTAGACACCAAGATTACTGAAGCAGAAGCAATTGTTGACAAGCTAAAAGAAGAAACTGCTCTTCCTAAACTGGATATTGAAGCATTAAGAAATAACGATTTATCTAGTTTGAAAGGTACTTGGCGTACAGCTTCAGGCAATGAATATGTTATTAATGAGTCTGGGGAGGTACGTTCCTCTTGGCTATTAAATGGTCAAAAGAATGAATCTATTGTCGAATTGAAAGCATCAGGTGGAAAAAATAGTCAAAATCCAGAAACGGTTTTTATTAGTGCTTGGATAAAAGATTCAGTTGTTGGTGGTTTTATTGTAGTTGCAATACCTAGCGGTATTGTCTTAGAGTCCGCTGAGGATGGAAAGTATACTGATCAATCAAATACTGCTGAAGATAGACTTGTGGCTGGACAAAGTTATGTTAGTATGCTTATGAAACCAGAAGAAGTTTATTATCGTGTAAAACCAGATACTAGTAAACTTGAGGAAGAGGAGAAGAATTTAGCTCAACTACAGGCTGAACGCGAAGCAATCAAAACTTCTCTAGAATCTAAGGAAAAGAAAAATACGAACTAGAAAAACTAGTTTAGAATCTAACTTTCGATTGTTTTAGTTCAGAGATACTGTTGCAATCACTAGAATGAAGAAGCTGATTAGGGCTTCTTTTTCTTTCATTTTAACTATTGAACCACTTAGACCGAGATAGAGACCAGATAGGCAAAAGAACTTGTTCTTGAAACTGACCTCTGCTATAATGATTTTTGTAAGGGACGTGAGGCGTCAGTATCAGATAACTCAAGTTCCTAAAAAAGAAATTGGAGATAAACAAATGAAAAAATTATTAGGGATTGTATTTTTAGTAGCAGCAGCGACAGTATTGTATTTTGGTTCTGTTGGATGGCCAAGTTTGGATGTCAACCTATGGTCACTGATTCCGGTAGGCTTGTTCCTCTTTTTCACTCTAGAGAATCTTTTGAAAAAAGACTACAAGGCTAGTCTGATGTGTTTGATTATTGCCTTTATCATTGCAAATGCAATTTTGGACCTTTTGCCAATTTCAAGTGGCTTGGTGATTGGAGCAGGTGTGCTAGCTTGTGTAGGTATTGGTTATCTATTTCCTGATAAAGAGAGTAAATAGAAATTATTGAAAAATAGATAAAGAAAAAACACTTCAATCACTGTATTTCAGTTTGATTGAGGTGTTTTCGATTTAGTTTTTTATTTCTGAGCCATCAATTCAACAATCATCTCGATATACATGACAAGGGTTAATAAGAATCCTGCACGCCAGAAGAATTTGATGAATTTAGGATAGTAAAAGCTGCGTTTTTTCAAAAGGAAGAAAAAAACGAGAATAATGGCTAGGAGTGAGAGTGCTAGGCCTAGTCTAGGGAGGAAATTATGGGTAAAGGTTTTAGCTGTAATAAGGTAATACTCAAATACCAAGACTGGAAAAGCCAAATCCGCAAAGTTTCGTCCTAGTTTTTTTAATCTAAAAAGTTTGGTTATGATAATGCAGACTACTAAGGTCAGTATCAATAATAAAATAGATGCTAATTTCATTAAAATCATACCCATATTGTATCATAAAAAATCGCTAATGGAAACGAGAAACAGAGGAATTTATAGGAAAGTCAGGCTTTTGAGATTGTGGGTGTTTTTTGTTATAATGAAAGTTATGAAATCTTATAATACCTTGAATGATTATTATCGAAAACTATTTGGAGAAAAGACTTTTAAAGTCCCTATTGATGCGGGATTTGACTGTCCCAATCGTGATGGAACTGTGGCTCATGGAGGCTGTACTTTTTGTACGGTTTCAGGTTCTGGAGATGCTATCGTAGCACCAGATGCGCCTATCTGTGAGCAATTTTATAAGGAAATTGACTTTATGCACCGTAAGTGGCCGGATGTTCAGAAGTATCTGGTTTATTTTCAAAATTTTACCAACACCCATGAAAAGGTGGAAGTCATCCGAGAGCGCTATGAGCAGGCTATCAATGAGCCAGGTGTAGTAGGAATTAATATTGGAACGCGCCCAGATTGTTTACCAGACGAAACTATCGAGTATTTGGCTGAGTTATCGGAGCGCATGCATGTGACGGTTGAATTGGGCTTGCAGACCACTTATGAAGCAACCTCTGACCTGATTAACCGTGCCCACTCCTATGAATTGTATGTGGAAACGGTCAAGCGTTTGAGAAAGTATCCCAAAATTGAGATTGTTTCCCATCTGATTAATGGACTTCCTGGTGAAACCCATGAGATGATGATTGAAAATGTCCGTCGCTGTGTCACGGATAACGATATTCAAGGGATTAAACTGCATTTGCTCCATCTTATGACAAATACTCGTATGCAACGAGATTACCACGAAGGACGCTTGCAGTTGATGAGCCAGGATGAATATGTCAAGGTCATCTGTGACCAATTGGAGATCATTCCCAAGCATATCGTCATCCATCGAATCACAGGAGATGCACCTAGAGATATGCTGATTGGTCCTATGTGGAGCCTCAATAAATGGGAAGTTCTCAACAGCATTGAGATGGAGATGCGACGTCGTGGAAGCGTTCAAGGATGCAAGGCTGTAAAACAGGAGTTTGAAAATGAAAAGACCACTTGAGATGGCACATGATTTTTTGGCTGAGGTAGTGACTCAGGATGATATCGTAGTGGATGCGACCATGGGTAATGGTCATGACACGATTTTTTTAGCGAAACTAGCTAAGCAAGTCTATGCCTTTGATATTCAGGAGCAAGCCTTGGAAAAGACCCAAGAGCGTTTGGACCAAGCTGGAATGACAAATGCCCAGTTAATCTTGCAAGGTCACGAGACACTGGACCAGTTTGTGACAGAAGCCAAGGCAGGGATTTTTAATCTGGGCTATCTGCCGTCAGCTGATAAGTCAGTCATTACCCAACCTCAGACGACTATTGAAGCATTAGAAAAGCTGTGTCATTTGCTTGTCAAAGGGGGACGGATTGCTATCATGATCTACTATGGTCATGAAGGAGGCGACCTCGAGAGGGATGCTGTCTTGGATTTTGTCAGCCAGTTGAACCAACAAGAGTACACAGCTGCCATTTACCGAACTTTAAACCAAGTCAACAACCCACCATTTTTAGTAATGATTGAAAAATTAGAGAGATATAGACATGGATAAACAATACCTACGTGAAAAGCTGGATGCCATGCGCCAGAATTTTGTTGAATCAACTCACCATGAACGAGCGGTGGGAGTGCTAGACCAAGCGCATATGAGCAAAAAAATGCTTAAAATCAAGAAAAAATTAGTTGCTCTTGAAATGGAGCGGTGCCAGAGAAAAATTGAGCACAAGGATTGTTCCAAGATTGACCAAAAAATCAAAGAGCAGAAGGAGATATTTGAATCCTGTTGTAAAAAAGATTAAGGAGGTCGTGCGTGGAATTACTGATTTACCTCATCCTATTTTTACTGGTCTTGATTGTCTCGAGTACAACCAATAAACTCCTGCCCTTTTTGCCTCTCCCTTTGGTGCAGATTCTTTTGGGAATTGTGATTGGTCTCTTTTTACCCAATACTGATTTTCACCTCAATACGGAGTTGTTTTTGGCACTGGTTATCGGGCCCTTGCTTTTCAGAGAGTCGGAGGAAGCGGACATTACGGCTATTTTAAAACACTGGCGAATCATTGTTTATCTCATATTTCCAGTGATTTTCATCTCGACCCTGAGTTTGGGTGGCTTGGCCCATCTTCTTTGGCTCAGTCTTCCCTTGGCGGCTTGCTTGGCTGTTGGGGCAGCCCTTGGCCCTACGGACTTGGTTGCCTTTGCCTCTCTTTCGGAGCGCTTTAGCTTTCCTAAGCGCGTGTCCAATATCCTTAAGGGTGAAGGGCTCTTGAATGACGCATCTGGCTTGGTGGCCTTTCAGGTGGCCTTGACAGCTTGGACAACTGGGTCCTTTTCCCTTGGACAAGCTAGTAGTTCGCTCATCTTTTCAATCCTAGGCGGTCTTTTAATTGGATTGTTAACAGCCATGACCAACCGTTTCCTCCATAGCTTCTTGCTAAGTGTGAGAGCAACAGATATTGCTAGTGAGCTCCTTCTGGAATTGAGTTTGCCCTTGGTAACCTTCTTCCTGGCAGAAGAAGTCCACGTTTCAGGGATTATTGCCGTTGTAGTTGCTGGGATTTTAAAGGCAAGCCGTTTTTAGAAAATTACGCTCCTCGAAGCCCAAGTGGATACGGTGACCGAGACGGTCTGGCATACAGTGAATTTTATGCTGAACGGTTCTGTCTTTGTGATTTTAGGGATGGAGTTGGAAATGATAGCAGAACCTATCTTGACCAATCCAATCTATAATCCCTTACTTTTATTGGTATCTCTTATAGCCCTTACCTTTGTCCTCTTTGCCATTCGTTTTGTCATGATTTATGGCTATTATGCCTATAGGACCCGACGACTTAAGAAAAAACTGAATAAGTATATGAAGGACATGCTTCTTTTGACCTTTTCAGGTGTCAAGGGAACGGTGTCAATTGCTACGATTCTTTTGATACCAAGTAATCTAGAGCAGGAGTATCCTCTCTTACTTTTCCTTGTCGCAGGTGTGACGCTTGTCAGCTTTTTAACAGGCCTCGTGGTCTTGCCTCATCTTTCTGATGAACAGGAAGAAAGCAAGGATTATCTCATGCATATCGGCATTTTGAATGAAGTAACGCTAGAGTTGGAAAAAGAGTTGGAAGGCACCAGAAATAAACTTCCCCTCTATGCGGCTATTGACAATTATCATGGACGTATTGAAAATCTCATCCTGAGCCAAGAAAATAAGGGGGCTCAAGAAGACTGGGAGGCCTTAAAACTTCTCATCCTCAGTATTGAAAGTGATGGTCTAGAACAGGCCTACGAAGAAGGCAAGATGAGTGAGCGTGCCTATCGAGTTTACCAACGTTATTTGAAAAACATGGAACAAAGTATCAATCGCAAGTTTGCTTCACGATTGACCTATTATTTCCTTGTTTCCTTGCGGATTTTACGTTTTCTCCTTCACGAAGTCTTTACCTTAGGAAAGACCTTTCGCAGTTGGAAAAATGAAGAATCACAGAAACTTAGAGCCCTTGACTATGACCAAATTGCAGAGCTCTATCTAGAAAATACAGAGATGATTATCGAAAGTTTGGAGAACCTAAAAGGGGTTTATAAGAGTTCTTTAATCAGCTTCATGCAGGATTCTCGTCTCCGAGAAACAGCTATCATCACCAGTGGTGCCTTTGTCGAACGGGTTATCAATCGTGTCAAGCCCAACAATATCGATGAAATGCTGAGAGGCTATTATCTGGAGCGCAAGTTGATTTTCGAATATGAAGAGAAACGATTGATTACGACCAAGTATGCCAAGAAGTTACGACAAAATGTGAATAACTTAGAGAACTATTCTCTGAAAGAAGCTGCCAATACCCTGCCTTATGATATGATGGAATTGGTAAGAAGAAATTAATCAAGATTGTAAGTGAAGGAGTGTGACATGAAGAAGTGGTGGAAAGCGATGATAGACAAGCCGTTATTAAAAGCTTTTTTACATTATTATCAAGCATCAGATAGTGAGTTGACCAGTGTCGCAGTAGCCTACTATTGGTTGATTTCGATTTTCCCCCTGCTTTTGGTGGTGGTTAATATCCTCCCTTATTTTCAGATTCCAGTTTCTAATTTTTTAAAGGTTGTCAATGAATTTTTGCCCGATACCATGTATGATGTGGTCGCAAAGATTATCACAGAAGTGCTAACGCAACCTTCAACAGGCTTATTGAGTTTTGCGGTTTTGTCAGCCCTCTGGACCTTTTCAAAATCCATGAATTTCCTACAGAAAGCCTTTAATAAAGCTTACGGAGTAGCTAAAAATCGTGGGATGATTTCTCATCAACTCATGAGTTTGTTTGTCAGTTTTGGTCTGCAGATTCTCTTTGCCTTAGCTCTTTTTCTGAGTGTCTTTGGTCGCATGCTTCTCAACCTTATCAAAAGTTACTGGAAATCAGATAGTCCTCTCTTTGATTATCTGCAAGACCTAACAGGCCCCTTGGTCTATGCCTTGATTTTTGCAATCTTGGTCATGCTTTATTATTTCCTGCCTAATGTTAAGGTCCGACGGATTCGATATGTATTGCCAGGTAGTGCCTTTGTCTTATTGACTCTGGTCTTACTGCTCAATATCTTTTCAGTCTATATCAACAATTATGTCAATCACCTAGTGGACGTGCGTTTTTTCAGTTCCGTCGTCGTGGTGGTCATGATGTTCTGGTTTATTCTCATTGCTAAGATTTTGATTATCGGCGCGGTGATCAATGCCAGTGTCCAGAGTTTGAAAGATCCGAGCTTTAGAATAAATTAACTTCATTTTTTATCCATTACAAAACGCATATTATCAAGCATTATAAAATCTTGATAATATGCGCTTTTTGATTGTGAAAATTAGTAGATAAACATGGCATCGCCAAAACTGAAGAAGCGGTAGTGTTCTTGAATGGCATGGTGATAAGCGTCTAAGACTAATTCACGGCCTGCAAAGGCAGAAACCAACATGACCAGAGTTGATTTTGGCAGGTGGAAGTTGGTTGAGAAGGCATCCACGACCTTCCACTCATAGCCAGGTTTGATAAAGATATTGGTCCAGCCAGAATCTGCTTGGATTTGCCCATCAAACTTGGAACCAATAGTCTCCAAGGTGCGGATAGAAGTGGTTCCGACAGCGATGACACGACCACCATTTTCCTTAACAGAGCGAAGGGTGGCAGCAGCTTCCTCAGAAAGTTGGTAGAATTCTGAGTGCATTTCGTGTTCGTCCAGATTGTCAACTGAAACAGGTCTAAAGGTTCCGAGTCCGACATGAAGAGTCAGATAGACTAGATGAACACCCTTAGCTTGGATTTCTGCCAGCAGTTCTTTGGTGAAATGAAGACCAGCAGTAGGTGCTGCAGCAGAGCCACTTTCCTTGGCGTAAACAGTTTGATAACGTTCACGGTCATCCAATTTTTCGTGGATATAAGGTGGTAATGGCATTTCTCCCAGACTTTCCAAAACTTCTAGGAAAATTCCTTGGTATTCAAAGCGGACAATGCGGCCTCCGTGAGTCAATTCTTCCGTAACGACAGCGCTGAGGCGACCATCACCAAAGCTGACACGAGTGCCAACCTTGAGGCGTTTGGCAGGTTTAGCCAGAACCTCCCACTCATCTCCAGCAGTATTTTTGAGCAGGAGAAGTTCCACATGACCTCCAGTTTCTTCCTTTTGACCATAGAGGCGGGCAGGGAGAACGCGGGTGTCGTTCATAACGAGGGCATCACCAGGTTCCAGCATATCAATAATAGAGTGGAAGTGTTTATCCTGCATTTCTCCCGTCTCACGGTTGACGATGAGGAGTTTAGAGGCATCCCGTTTTTCAAGGGGCGTTTGGGCAATCAATTCCTCAGGTAAGTGGAAATCAAAATCAGCTGTATTCATATATCTGTTCATTCTTTCTAAGTTCTAATCTTATCCATTATAACATGTTTCAAGTTTGGACGCTCTTTTTTTGAAAATTAAATCGTTTTCACTTGACAAAAATTGGTCTATACCATATAATAAATATAGATTGAAACGGAGGATAAAAAGATGAAAGTTATTAAAGTTGAAAACCAAATCGAAGGTGGAAAAGTTGCTTTTGAGATTTTGAAGGAAAAATTAGCCAATGGCGCTCAAACCCTAGGACTTGCGACAGGAAGTAGCCCGCTTGAATTTTACAAGGAAATTGTTGAGAGTGACCTTGATTTTTCAAATCTAACCAGTGTCAACCTTGATGAGTATGTAGGCCTTGATGGGGACAATCCACAGTCTTACCGTTACTTCATGCAAGAAAACTTGTTCAACCAAAAACCATTTAAAGAAAGCTTCTTACCTCGTGGAGTTAAGAACAATGCTGAAGCTGAAGTTGAACGCTACAACCAAGTTTTGGCTGACCATCCAGTTGACCTCCAAATTTTGGGAATCGGTCGCAATGGACATATCGGATTTAATGAACCCGGTACTCCATTTGACAGTCAAACTCACCTTGTAGAACTTGACAAGTCTACTATTGAAGCAAACGCACGTTTCTTTGACAAGATTGAAGACGTCCCAACCCAAGCCATTTCAATGGGGATTAAAAATATCTTGGATGCCAAGTCAATCCTTCTATTTGCTTATGGTGAGTCGAAAGCAGAAGCCATTGCAGGAACAGTGTCTGGCCCAGTGACTGAGAACCTACCAGCAAGTAGCCTCCAAAATCACCCTGATGTGACCATCATTGCAGATGCTGAAGCGCTCAGCTTGTTAGAAAAATAAAAAAATGAACTCTTTCAGTTTCTCTATTTAATTGATGCTTTCAAGACTTGAATAAATGGCAAAAAAATCAAAATTAAACCGGATTTTTTCTTGACAATTATTCCTTTTACGTGTAAAATAGAATAGATCTTGAACTTGAAGGGAGTGAAAAAAATGTCTAAAACAGTAGTACGTAAGAATGAATCTCTTGACGACGCACTTCGTCGTTTCAAACGTGCGGTTACTAAAGCTGGTACTCTTCAAGAAACACGCAAACGTGAATTCTATGAAAAACCTTCTGTAAAACGTAAACGTAAATCAGAAGCAGCTCGTAAACGCAAAAAATTCTAATTGAAATAAAAAGCAGCCTCAGGGCTGTTTTTTGTTCGTGATAAAGGGTCAGTAGTTGATAATAAAAAGATCTGAAATTTTCAGATCTTTTAGGTTATTATTTTTTTTCAAGCAAAGCTTTGATTTCTTGAAGTACTTCAAGTTCAGTTGGAGCTGGTTCTTCTTCGACAACTTCTTCATTCTTCTTAGCGAAGTTTTGTGCTTTTTCAGCTGACTTAACGATGAAGAAAAGAACAGTACCAATTACCAAGAAGTTGATTACAGCACTCAGGAAGCTACCATAAGCAATTCCGTTCCATTTCAAATCAGCAATTTGCTTCAAGTTTGCCGCATCCAGAATTGGTTTGAGGAAGAGAGGAGTGATTACGTCAGTAATCAAAGAGTTGACGATTGCTCCAAAGGCGTTGGCAATGATGACACCGACTGCTAAATCAATCACGTTACCGCGAAGTAAAAAGTTTTTTAAATCTTTTAACATAGAAATATCTCCTTTTTTTAATCAGTCTCTATTATAATGAAAATAACAACCTTTTGCAAGTGGTTGGTTTTATAGGATTGTTAAATTTTCATGTCTATCTTTTAAAGCTTATTATTATGTAAATATGTAGCTGATATTTTACTTTTTTCTTAATTTATTATAAAATATAACATAGTATTCTATGGTATATTGGAGGTATTGTCGGGTGATTGATAAAGAAATCATTTCTGATATTAAAAACAGCGTCAATATCGTCGAAGTCATAGGAGAAGTTGTTGCTCTGACTAAGGCTGGACGCAACTTTCTTGGTCTATGTCCATTTCATGGAGAAAAGACACCTTCCTTTAATGTCGTTGAAGATAAGCAGTTTTACCACTGTTTTGGTTGCGGCAAGTCGGGAGATGTTTTTAAGTTTATCGAAGAATATCGTGGCGTTTCATTTATGGAAGCCGTCCAAATAATTGCTGAACGAGCGGGTATTCAACTTGCAGTTGATAAAAATGATCTATCCCAACCCAAAAGACAACACCCGCATCAAGCTCTCTATGATATTCATACTGAGGCTGCGAAATTTTATCACGCTATCTTGATGACGACCAAGATGGGAGAAGAAGCTAGAACTTATCTTTACAAACGTGGATTGACTGATGAGATCATTAAGCATTTTCAGATTGGTTTAGCCCCTAGTGAGGGCAACTATCTTTATCAGAGTATGGTTGGAAAATTTGATGAAGCAACCATTATGAATTCAGGTCTTTTTAATCTAGGAGAGAGTAATCTAGTTTATGATGCTTTTCAAAATCGTATCATGTTTCCCTTGGCTAATGATAATGGTCAGGTAGTGGCATTTTCTGGAAGGATTTGGGAGGAATCCCCTCCGACTGATAGTCATCAAGCTAAGTATAAAAATAGTCGCAGCACAGCTATTTTCAATAAGAGCTATGAACTCTATCATTTGGACAAGGCAAAAGCAACCATAAAGAAAAGCCATGAAGTCTATCTGATGGAAGGTTTCATGGATGTCATTGCAGCTTACCGGGCAGGTATCGAAAATGCAGTCGCTTCAATGGGGACAGCCCTGACACTTGAACATGTTCAACATCTTAGCAAGTATTGTAAAAAGGTTATCTTATCTTACGATGGTGATAAGGCTGGACAGGCAGCAACTGTTAAAGCTTTGGATGAATTAAAAGATTTATCTGTTGAGATTGTCTCTATTCCAGATCAGATGGATCCAGATGAATTTATCAAGGAGAATTCAGAAGAGGAATTAGAAAAGCTGCTAAAACAAGCAAGGATTAGCAGTGCTGAGTTTTGGATTGAACATCTAAAACCTGAAAATATTGATAATTTGCAAGCGGAAATTGACTATGTCGAAAAGATAGCTAAGGTTATTGCTGCTTCACCGTCTATAACAGCTCAGAATACCTATATTAATAAAGTAGCTGAGTTTCTACCAGATTTTGATTATTTACAGGTTGAACAGGCAGTTAATAATGAGCGACTGCAAATGCGTTCACAAATCAGCGAACAAGAGTCAGCCAATCAGCAGGTTTTAATAGATTTGCCGGTAACTAAACAATTAACCGCTTTAACTAAAGCCGAGAGTCAATTATTCCACCGCTTACTCCACCACGATTACCTCTTGAATGAATTTCGTAATCGTGCTCATTTTAAATTTACAACGCCAGAATTACAAGAACTTTATCAAATTCTCAAAACTAACGGTGAGATTAATGCTTATGATTTGTCTCAACTTTCCAATCAGCTTCAGGAAACTTATTATCGTGTTTTAGAAGAAAATCTTCCTGAAGAAATTGCTGAAGATGAAATTAGGCAGATTGAAGATCAAATTGATA
>SKEG01001559.1_pt1 | contig 17502 bp, 11 predicted proteins | sample 4826631 | NCBI WGS metagenome assembly SKEG01 (sample SAMN11008815, study PRJNA524170) | human gut metagenome | biome: Human fecal sample; material: Feces; isolation source: fecal sample from pouch patient p26, p34, p50 | host: Homo sapiens | place: Israel: Tel-Aviv | collected 2016-11-02
CCCGGAGCTTCCTTGGCATACAGCCCACGGTCAGAAACCTGGTGCGCGGCGACTTCCTTGACGAACGCCTCACCGATGCCGGTGCAGGAGATCGCAACGGAATCGTTGTTGGCGTAGGTGCCGCAACCCGGCAGTGGCGAATCGCCAACACGGCCCGGCATCTGGTTGGTGATGCCGCCAGTGGAGGTGCCGGCTGCGATATTGCCGGACGCGTCACGTGCGACGGCGCCGATGGTGCCATGCTTCTCCCATTCGTCGCCATTGGACTGCGCCTCACGCAGGGATTCCTGACGGGCCGGGGTGATGAAGTACTCGCTGTCGCACAGTTCGATGCCCCACTCCTTGAGCAGGTTATCGCCCGGCTTGGCGAACATGACGTGCTTGGTCTTCTCCTTGATGGCGCGCGCCACATTGATCGGGTTCTTGGACGTGGTCAGACCGCATGCGGAGCCGACTTCGCCGTCAACGCCAGTCATCAGGCAGGAATCCATGGACACGATGCCTTCGCTCGTCAACGCGGCACCACGGCCAGCATTGAATTCGGGAGCATCCTCCATGACACGAATGGCCGCGCAGACGGCATCCTCGGCCGGAGCGCCCTGTTCCAGCAGCGCATAGCCGGCTTCAAGGGCCCTGTTCAGATCCTGCTCCACCTGGGCGCGACGTTCCGGCGTGTCCTTCTTGCCGCGATTGCCAGCGCCTGCGTGGATCACCAGAAGGATCCCATCCGGATCAGCCTGGGCAACCCGGACCGTCGACTGCGGCAATGCTGCTTCGTTTGTTGACATCTTCTCTCCTTCAGATATCTCGCTTATGTTTGACATTCGCAGATATCTTACGCCGGTGGCGGCAACGAAGCGCCCGACATGCGCAAAAGCGATGCCGTCGCGCCGTTACGCAATCAAAAACATATCGAAGCGCGACTGCGTCCTTTCTTACGTTTCATACTTTTGCAAATCGCAATCTCGTATTTCATGATGCTCCTCCGTTGGTAGTGCCAGTATGTGTCAAGCGCATCGTTCCCCGGACAAAATCACGTTCTTAAGCAAAGCCACGCTTGTAAATCGGAAACACAAGTCGTTGTGGCCCCTACGGATTCATGTATATCGAAATGGCTGAAATTATTATCCATCGCAAAAACTCTCGTAAGCAACACCTATCGAGATAAATGTAGCTTATTTTAACGTTAGCTACACTTATGCGGATAAGTGTAGCTAACGCACATGCGATGCGACTGATAGATTGGCAATAAATGGAAACAACAAGCCATTTCGCCCAGCTCTATATGCTATCGGAACGAATTGCGTTTGAAATCGTTGTTCTCCCATATGAGTAGACCGATGGTCGCTGGGACTATCTCACCATCTGCCGCTTTTATCTCAGACACGTCGACTAGGCGGACCTATCACAGCAAGCCGGCATGGTAGACAACCGCATGGAAAGGATGGACATCATTGTGAAAGCACGGGCATCCCTTGGATGTCGGAGTCCACTACCGTTTTGAGGATGTCGCGAATCAGGTCCATGTCACGGCGTATCGGATCTCTTTTCGATTAGACCGGCATATTCTTCTTTGTCTTCGTCGTCGAGCAGCGCATAGGCGTCAAGCAAGACGTCTTTGGGGGACGGCGATGTTATTTTCGAGGATGTCTGCTATTAGCCAGCTCAGCGAGTAGTATGGTTCTCCTGCATTAAAGCCATCATCGAGGGATTGGACTTGGCCATCGGGAAGAGAATCGCAATGGGGTCTCAACTGTCGGTAGGCTGCCGCCACTTGCCGATCCAGGGGCCATAACCTTTCCCTTTCCTGTGTGGTGGTCAGATGGCCGGTGTAAATGCGAAAACGTTTCTCTTTGCCGTGTCTTTTCTGCAACCATACGCGGATTAGTTCTTCTTCCACGATTCTATAGCGAGTTTGCCTGTTCTCATCAGCCCGTTTGATGTAATCCGGATCGGCCACCCCTAAATAAAACGCCCATTTCGCTTTCATTTCATCCCAATCGTCTAGGAAATGTATATTCCCTTCGACGCGAATATCAATCCCATATCTTTCGAAAATATGATTCCGAGCCTTGAAATAGGCATAGCCGCGAGTGGTCTAGGTCATTGATCTGACAGGCTTCTGAAACCGATAGCCTTGGAGCTTCCTGAACAGTTCATGAGAACTGAACATAATCTCCATCAACATAATGGCTTCTTCCTTCTGTCAGGGTAACCCTTTTGTTGCAGCATTCCAGGTCAAGAAGCTGCATACCATTTTTTAATAGGTCTCTATGTAAATAAATCAATTGGTCGTTATTACAATATTGAGTTGTATGAAGCGTCACAAGCATCCTGTTCTCAGCAAGAGCACCGGCAGTATCAACCACCATCTGAATTTTATCAAATAGGGAACCCACAGAGCTCACATCAACACGTAATTTTGCCATTGAAATCGCAGTTTTCAAATCCAGCGAAGAAGAAATTTCCAGAGGCAAATCATCATCCCATATTTCATCTTGAATAAGCGTTTTTAACTCTGCCTGCAACTCAAGCACTCTAGTTAATTTATCAACATCAAATTCATCTATTATTTTCTTAATTGCCGCTTTTTGGAATAGTGCATTGTAGTCAACAATATCAGCGCAATCCCCAACATACAATATTGATTTTGTTAAGACCGCGGTCTTACTCCCATCTCCCAGAACCACGTCATCACCAAACCCCTGTAGGCCCTCCACAAATTTAAACAAAAGTTCTGGCGACGATAATCCCAATACATTCAGCCCTAATTCAAGAGGCATCACATCGAGCGGATACATGACAATGCTATCAATCATATAATCACTGTCCGTTCATCCGAATTTCTTACATCCTCAATTCGATTTCCTAAAAGAAATTTGATTGAAGCATATTGCTTTTCCGTAATAATCAGTGACTGCACCAAACCTTCTTCAGGAACAAAACTCGCCACACGGCCTTCAAGAAAACCAGCCGATTCACGAGTGGTAGCGATTCTAGAATATACTGATTCTTGAACCATAATGAAACCTTCTCGCAACAGATTCTTTCGAAAAGTTGCGTATGCCTTACGCTCTGCTACTGTTTTCACAGGCAAATCAAAGAATATCAAAACCCTCATAACCCTATACCTCATCAATAAACCCCAATTCTGGCAATCTGCCATCTCCTGATAGGTAATGGAATGCATCGCGAACAAAAATATTGATCAATTGCGTCAAACAAGTTCCAAATTCAGGCAAATCAGTGCGCAACAGCCGTATAAGCTCATTCTTCACTTCTGAGTTCAGAGTTTGTTCCCTTAGCTCAAATACTTTTGCATCAACAAATGGCCGAAAAGGCTCCATAAGGTCACAAGCAAGATTAAAAGGATTCTTCTCGCTATCATGATGGATGCCGAATTCAGTTAAATAGCCAAATTCTGCTATCTTTCGAGCGACTTCAGACATCACTAACGAATAGCCGTAATTTAACAATCCATTCGTTTCATTACTATCATCTGAGCGAACAAATTCATAGGTAAACAGTCTTGGAAAATACATATGAGCCGCGACCGCTTCACGGTTATCCGAATCTCCCGGCTGAACAGACGTGATTAATGTTTTCATCTTTTCTATATCAGGGAAAGCGCACTTTTCCTTTAATACGAAAATCTGATGAGCTATCTTTTCTTGCACGATTCGTTGCCATAATATGTTCTTTCGTTCTTCCGCCCAACCCATTTGTTGCACAATGCATACTCGTCTAGAGGATTCAGTTTCGTATGGGTTTGTTTCACCAATTGGGAGATGTTTATCATTGCAAAACACCACTTTGATATCCCGCTCAAGAAGAGATGCCATAGCGCTTGTGGTGATTACAGCTTGCGTTGTAGCAAACAGCACCATTCCAATATCATCGATTGGAATCTGAACAGTATCATCATCCGTTTGCACAACAAGCAAGTTCATCTTCATCGAAACTTTGCAATGTTGCGTCACTACAATATTCCGCCACGCCATACTCACTCCATCGTGGTTGTGGTATTCTGTTAAAGGATTGTTTGGTCGCAATCCGATTGTCTAGGTCGTTGACCTGACAGGCATATATTGAAATAAAGCAAGGTTTTTATAACCGAGCTTCAGAAGGATTAATGCCTTGCCTTATGGCTTTGGGCTTCCGGCAATGCCGGAAGCCCTTTTCATTTATTCAGCCTTTTTCAGTTCTGCAATAGTAATTTTCGTTTCAAATAGTCCAGACGGAGATTGAAAAACAAATTCGTCATCATCGGAGAAAGATACACTTCTAACACGTTTCCACTCGCTGGGGAGGCCAACCAACGAAAGGTTTGCACGACCAGGATCAGCATGAAGCGCGACAACAATCATCCCTAAAACATCCAACTGCTTGTCCAAATCAAGCTTCTCAAATTTAGTCCGCGCCTTAGCTAGCGTACTTTCTTCAACCCTGTGAAGCGGATAATGTTTATTTACCGCGTCGAATAATGCATCCCAAATTTGCATTATGTCTATTGAGCTTTTAGAAGTCCCACACTTCAGATAATCATCCAAGGCATTATATACATCACAATCCAGCCACAACTGTCGAGCATTATTCAATTCAGTAGCAGACTTTATTGTCATGCATGCCCCTTTATAGTGAATAAGCTGCATTGACGGAATATGTCGAAGCAAAATTTTCGCTTTTGCATATTCAGGCTTTTTTGCCACCAGTACTTTCTTCAATGCTTCATCCGAAGGGCAATCTCCCAACATCGAGTACTCCTGCATCGTGATGTTCACAAGACGTACTTTTCCCTTTAATTCGACAAGAATCGAATAAACCACCTTTGCGCTGGAGAAACCACCATACAAAGACGTATCGGCTTTATTTTTATCGAAAGCAATACCGTCATGCCCTTCTTTAACCGCAGCTCCATATCGCGTTTCGTTATATAGAGCGCCAAAACTATCCCCCACCTTCTGAGTGACAAGCATCTTACGATAATTCATCACTCTTCGGAGATAATCTTTATCAGCCTCACTCCACGCAATCTCACCAGTCTTAGGATTGATACGCTTATTTTCATCCGCCGAAGCCATAGAGCCGACAATAAAACCGAAGGCTTTACCGTGTTTACGGTCCCCCGCCTTCAATTTCTCACGATATCCTCTCAGGTAGTCCTGAAGATAGATATTATATGCATTCGCCGCTCCATCAGAAACTGCACCATTATCAAAGAAACCTCTGTTAACAGCAAACTGCCCAGCTACACCAAGACATAATGCATCCTGAGCATGGTGATAATCATTAATATCACGATTCTTATGTTCAAACCCGAGATATTGGCGCATCTCCTTGGTCAATTCGGAATTAAGTCCAATCACAGCAGAGCTATTTCCATACCTCCGCCGCATCAAAGTCGCCACATTCTTCATAATCTGACGAGTCTCTACCAGCGATCGCTCGACAAAACGCTCTTTCTCATGTCTACCGAAATCATTTTGTCGTACCAAACGTTCAAATTTAGTCTGGGAAATCAACCTATTATCCAACAGTTCCTGCCAAAAGCCTCTTCTTGCTTCTACTAGTTCCGTCAAATATGCAAAAGAGTCTGTTTTACGCGCATTGGCCGCACGGGACACAAGTACTCGATTGTCCAGGGAATCATTCTGCGTTACAGCTTGGGGAATAATATGATCGATATCGTAATCAGACGATAGCCTGTCGATATCCAGCTCTTCGCCCGTATACATATCCTTACCAAGCTGTGTGTAGTACAAGAACCAACGATCATCCTGAAGTCCTTTATCGTCGCTTGCCTCCAAGCGATCATAAATGTCACTGAATTCCTTTCTCAATCCAGCATTCTTGTACAACTCCAGCAAGCGATTCTTTCGAGAAGTGGTTCGCACGCTTGCCTGAATATCTCCGGCCAATTCTAGGAATATTCTCGATGGCTTCTTTCCAACGGCCTTAGAGATATCATCAATGAGTCGAACGGATTGGATGATTCCTCGTTTCACTTTCGGAGATACGTGAAGCTCGTCAACCATTGACTCCAACGATTGCTTTTTATCCGCTCCAAGATTCTGCTCATCAATCCATTCAGGAAAACCATAATTTTTATCAGTAATAATTTCCATAAAATTACGATCTTCAAAACGCATAATCTCAATGATGCTATGCTTCTGAGGGGCAAAATCATCACCAATCTTGCATTCGCCGACCTTGGTCGTAAGCAACTTCCTTGAAAGCTTGCCCCATCCCGTGTAGTGAGTCCTTGCCAACAATTCGCAATCACTATCGGACAGTCCATCAAGCATGCGCAACTGATGCAGTAAAGTCTCTTTATCCTCAAACACAGTCTGGAGCTCGATTATCTGCTCCATAAGCTCTGAATCTTTATTCACCCGTTCTGCGCCGAAAATACGGCACAGTTTTCCATATGATGACATAGAGCTCATAAACTTTGACTCGCTCGCCAAACCAGACAGCTCATAGGTACGGCCATACTCTTTGCGGAGCAGATTTTCCGCAGCCTTTTTGGTGACTACACCGCCTTTCATAAACAAGTTACGAATCAGCAGCGTCTTTTCTTCTCGACCAAGTCGTTGACGACGACGGTTTTCCCATCGGTTGCCCGAACGAACCGATAAACGGACATTATTTAGTTCGTTAAGAACTTCATACTCCTGATACAACATGGAGTTCTTCGGCAAGGTCGCCTCACCTAGCAGATAGCTATCTGTATCCACGAGCCGTTCAATGAAACGCCTACCCGACTCATCCTTGTCAACCATCTTATCGAAATTCCAAGGAGTGATTTCTCCAGATTTTTTACGCTTCATCCAATGGTTTTCGCCATTATCTGAAGGCTGCATTCCTTCCCGTTCCACCAATGGACCCACAAAATAAGGCACACGGAAAGTCAGCAAGCCTTCTATTTTATTGACTTGTTCACCGTTCTTTTCAAACGTATCCAAAAGGAACGGATAATATTTTCCTTGCTTTTCAAGAATTCTCCTAAGCTCATTTCGATGAAGCTGATACGGAATCACACCATTATCAGAGTCTCTTTGAACTGGGAAAAGCCGATCTTCATCAATTGCGTGCTTTAAATCCAATTTTTTGGATTCAGACAAATTAGAAGCCTCAATTAACTTCGAAAAATATTTATTTGCGTTCTGTCTTGTTTTTTCATACGTAGAAGTACCCCTGATGCTCCGACGTCGACCGTCAACCATTGTCCAGCCAACCAACTCACCATAATGCTTGTTGATTTCATCGGCATTGTCTTCCGTACGGAGCTCTTTTTTAATAAGATCCCAATTTCTTTGGTGTCGTGTGTAACTCGCACACATCGATTCAGAAACACTTTTTGCGTTACCAAGCAGTTGTTTCAGAGCGATAGCGCTATATTGTTTCTGCATTTTATCGAGTAACTCGCATTGTTCATCATCAAGCAAGCCCGAATCTACGACCTGAGCACGAACTTCCTCGTAATCAGATTTATTGAAATAAATACCAAGCGCTTTCTTTTCATCGCTGGTACGTTCTTCAGATGGGAAAATCTTCGCTAAATCAAGTTTATTTCCCTCTAGACCAGCAAAAATAGCCTTAATGACATTGATTTGTTCTTTTGGCAGTTCACACGACTCACAAATAACAGCAAGCGCATTTTCAACACGCATACTGCGAGAACCCTTTGTCGTGCACAACGTATCAGCAAGACGCTTTTTGTCGATTCCTGCCGTCCATGATCCATCCAGCTGCTCATCAAATACACACAGAATGATTTCACCGATAAGATTTAAAAGATTCTTTGAGTCGAATACACTCGAAGAATCCAAATCACCTTCAACAAGGAAATTACCTCGGTACTTCAACAGGTGATGGACAGCGAAATACACTTCTCGAATATCATGTTGCTTGTCATCTTCCATCAAAGTTTTGCGCAGATGATAAATTGTCGGATATTGTTTATAGAAACGTTTATCCTGATTCTTCGAATCGAATAAGACACCGCCATACCAATAATCCGCATTGTTCTCATCAGCAGGATGAACCCAGGAGTACTTCCTCCGCGCAAGGAATGACGGATCCACCTCTGCCAGGGGAGCATCAAAAATAGCATCAAGCATATGCAAACGCCAACGTCTACGAGAGTAGCGCCTACGAGTAGTACGAGCCATACGACGAGCTTCAGCAGTCTGCGCAGGCTCGAATAGCCTTACACCAATTAACTCACGCCCTTTAGCTCTCATCAACCGATAATCAGGAGTAAACGCGGCCCATCCAACGGAAGCATTACCGATATCCAAAGAAATTGCATAATTCGGAACTATTTTTTTGCGGCTCATAAGACCCCCGTTGGCTTAAAAACAATTAGCTATAGATTACACCTGATAACCCCTTTATCCGCATGGGACACGCTCGGCAATAACCCAAAATCTTTTTTTAAATTCAGACTAACCAAGATGAAAAAGCCGGGAACGGATGCGACGTTTAAATTACGACGAACCCAACTCCCGGCATCGCGACTGCTTCTCAAAGATGTGTGCTTGACTCACATGGATGGTACTGAGAACCATTCGCTTGCGATCTGTTTCCGCCGCGCATCCAACGCAACTCGACGCAGGCATGCGGCAGACACAAATCAAGTCTGTATCAATCTTCCAGCCGGCACAGAAGCCAGCCGAAAAGCCACAAACTACTTTAGTCACACGATTGAATAATCACAAATCGGTCACAAAAACCATGAAGCGGTATACACATCCGCATTATGTCATCCAAAGCTGCCATAATCACATACTCCTTACTTATAGGCGATGAATCGACTCTGATAATTACAAAAGTCAGTTGTTGCTATTATTTTTTTGAGAAATCTCTTGCGCTTTATGCTTAGATGATATGGCCTGATTTTTGTTCCGCCCTTATAGTGGGGCGGCTTGCGCCGCTTGGTTTGCATAATACTCGGTTTCGGTCCGTTCCGGTGTCCTGTAGCCCAAGGACTGGTGCAGACGCTTCGAGTCCCCGCCACGAGACCCACCGGAACGTCGCCAATTCCAGGTCCCTCAAATCCTGGAAGGGCTTGCGTCGCCAGACGAGCTCGGTCTTGTACGCGCCGTCGGCGCTCTCGGCCATGGCGTTGTCGTACGAGTCGCCGACCGTGCCGGCCGAGGGAAGCATGCCGAATTCCCCGACCCTGGTGGTGCACACGAGGCCGATGTACCGCGCGCCATGGTCGGAATGGTGCACGAGACCGTCCGCGCCGCCATGCGAGGCGGCCCATGATATCGCCTGTTCCAGCGCCTGCAGCGGCAGCTCCCTGGTGTCCATGGTGGTGGCGCACGCCCATCCGACGATCCTGCGGGCGAACACGTCGGCGACGAACGCCGTGTAGCCGAACGAGCCGTTGGCCATGCGCACGTAGGTGATGTCGGCCACGTGCAGCCGGTTCGGCGCCTCCGCCTCGAACCCGCGTTCCACGAGGTCGGGCCTGCCGCCCGTGCCCTTCGCCGGTTTGGTGGTGACGGGCGTCCTGCCGCGGCGCACGCCGCGGATTCCCGATTCCCGCATGACGTTCATCACCTGGTCGCGGCCGATCTCGGCCGGATCCCAGCCCCGCGCCAACAACTGGGCGTGCGTCTTGCGGTACCCGTACACGGCCATGAAGGAATCGGCATGGATCTCGAGGATGTCGCGGGCCAGCGCCTCGTGCCTGGCGGCCATGCGGCTGACGGGCCTGGATTTGAACATGCGGTAGCCGCGCGGCGTGACGGACCCGCAGTCCAGCGAAGCGGCCAGCACCCTGCAGATCGGCCCGACCCTGAAACGATCCTTGAATTCGTCGATGTAAGCGACCATCAACGCCGTGTCGGGTCGAGCCGTGCCGCGAAAAAAGCCGACGCCGTCGTCAATATCTCGTTCGCCCGCCTCAATCGCGCGACCTCGGCCCGCAAACTCTTCAACTCCGCCATCGCGTCTTCGGCCGACTGCTTGGTCTCCGCCGCGACCGTGGCGTCCGTCTTGTTGCGCCAACGGCGCAGCGTCTCCGGCGCGACCCCCGGATCCTTGGCGACCTGTTCGATCGCCTTGGTCTCCGACGAATACGAGCCGCGCGACTCGGTCAACAGCCTGACGGCCTTCGCCTTGAACTCCGGCGTGTATCTCGTTCCTTTTGTCATGGTTCCATCATCTCCCATCGAGTTAGGGGGAAATGCGGAACAAAAATCAGTTCATATCAATCGACACCGCCCACGGCCAGATGCGGTGCCTTCTGCGTGGAATACTTGCTGCGTGACCTGCCCTATGAACTCTCATGCTAACTCCCAAAACTAATCTTATTGACTTGTAACCTCTTGCAATAACCAACCGCCTATTATGCCCCGGTCTTGTGCACAAAGCGTGTTCGCCCCCCCGCTTCTGCACATGTTCCGAACCGACTGGACCACCCCTGGGTATAGCGTATTGGGGTGCTTTGAGAGGCTGCTCGGCCAAGCACGCGAAGACGACGGTCGCCGAATACACCGAATACGCATTGATATGCGAGGCGCATATATCACTGAACAGATACGCCACCGACACCGCCAAGGCAACAGACCGGGCAACAGAAGTGGGGTAGTGCGTGACTGGAGCTCAGGGAATCAAGAATCGTCGCGGCGAACTGCAGCGGGTGCTGAGCCGCGAGGAATCATATGTAGACGGCAAACTCAGCCGGGCGGCGTTCATCTCCATCGCGATATTGACCTTTATTACCTTCGTGGGCAACTTCACGCAGCTGCAGCTGAGTTCCGCGCTGCCGATTATCGTTTCCGAATTCCACATCTCCGTAACCACCGGGCAGTGGCTCACCTCCGTGTTCCAGCTGGTCATGGGCGTCATGGTGCCGCTGACCGCGTTCCTGACCCGTCGTTTCTCCACCCGCCAGATCGTGATTTGCTCAATGGCGGTGTTCACGGTCGGATCGCTGATGGCCTGGGTCGGGCCGAGCTTCATCTGGGTGCTGCTCGGGCGCGTGCTTGAGGCCGCGGGCACGGGTGTGATGTGGCCGGTGCTGCAGATCACGGTGTTTTCCATCTACCCGCTGTCCCGACGCGGCTTTGCTATGGGCACCGTGGGCATGGCCATGAGCGTGGCTCCGGCAATCGGCCCCACCTTGGGCGGCTGGCAGACCGATGCCAACGGCTGGCGCTCGATCTTCCTGACCATGACCATCATTGGCGTAATCTCGCTGCTGGCGGCCATGTTCGGACTGCATAATTTCGGTTCACACGACCCTTCGGCCCGCGCGGACTTCTTCTCGGCATGCCTGTCGGTGATCGGCTTTGGCGGGCTTATGTTCGGCTTCACCAATTCAGAGACCTATGGATTCGCGGCACCGGTCACGTGGGGGCCGATGGTTGTGGGACTGGTCGGCATCGTGTGGTTTGTGATGCGTAACCTGCGCGCTGGCAAGCGGTATCGCGAGGCCGTAGCCAAGGACGAGTCGGCACTCCCCCAGCCGCCGCTGCTGGACTTGGAAGTGCTGAAGAACCGTTCGTTCACCGTCGGCACCATTACCGCGTCGCTGGCATTTTTCGCCTTCAGTTCGATTTTGGTCATCATGCCGCTCTACATCCAGACTGACCGCGGCTATTCGGCCACGATGAGCGGTCTGATCATGCTGCCGGGCGCCATCGGCCAGTGCGTCTCCCAGTTCTTCGGCGGCCGCGCGATGGATCGGTTCGGCGCGCGCCCGGTGGCTTTGTTCGGTTCGATTGTGTTGACCCTTGGCACCTTGGGCATGTCGCTGGTGGCGATGGATACGTGGATCTGGTGGGTATCGACCTGCCAGTTCATCCGTCAGATCGGCATGGGTTTCCTGCTGATGCCGATTACCACGTGGTCCCTGAATTGCCTGAACGGGCCGAGCGAAGTGTCCGCCGGATCATCGGTGACGAATACCGCGCGTCAGATTGCGGGCGCTGTGGGCGCACCCGTGTTGGTGATTCTGATGGAAACGTTTGCCGCTTTGCATAAGCAGGGCGGCGCCTCCGCCGTCGCCGCTTCGATTTTCGGCATTCAATGGGCGCTGCGCATCTCCGCAATGATCTGCCTGGCAATGGTGTTGATGGTGTTCTTCGGCGTCAAGGGCGACGGTGCCGGTCGTACGCGAGACATTATTTCCTTGCGCGCGCTGCGCGAACGGCGTGCGCGGCGTATGGCTGCGAACTGACGGCAGATTCAACCATTCTCAACATAATAAGAAACCCCGGTTCCAACACCGGGGCTTCTTATTATGTTGTGCTATCGCAGGATTTCAGCTGGAGTCTATTACGCCCTGCCCATCAGCGTCAGGACAATCAGCAGCACGTTGAGCGCCACAATCAGTGCCACGACGATCATGAAAATCACGTGCTTGACGGTTCCATCAGCCCACTTGCCCATGAGTTCCTTGTCATGCGTGTATCGCATCAGCGGAATCACGGCGAACGGGATGCCGATGGAAAGCACCACCTGGCCGATGACCAGCGCCTGAGTCGGGTCCTTGGCGAACCACAGCACAATCAGTGCCGGCACCAGCGTGACCACGCGGCAGGCCCACATCGGGGCGTTGACGTGCAGCAGACCGTGCATGATTTCCGAGCCGGCGTACGTGCCAACCGATGTGGAGCTCAGCGACGAAGCCAGCAGGCCGATGGAGAAGATCGTGCCGATCACCGGGCCGAGCACCTGCGTGATCGCCCGCTGTGCGCCGTCGATGGAGTCCGTGCCAGACATGCCATGCAGCGAGTTGGCGGCGAGCACCAGCATCGCCAGATTCACGGTGCCGGCCAGCAACAGCGCCCAGGCCACATCGATTTTCGAGCCTCTCAGCTGCGTTTTGATTGACGGCTTTTCGCCGCCTGCGTAATGGTCGTTCACCAGCGTGGAGTGCAGGTAGATGGCGTGCGGCATCACGGTGGCGCCCAGAATCGAGGCGGCCATCAACACCGAGTCGGCGCCTTGGAAGCGTGGAATCATGCCCTTGACCACTTCGCCGGGGTTCGGCGGGGCTACGAACAGACCCGCGATGAAGCCGAATGTGATAATCAGCAGCATCACGATGATGATGCGCTCGAATGTGGTCTGTGTCTTGCCGCCTTGGAACCACAGCATCACCGTGGAGATTGTGCCAATCGCCAAACCGCCGATGAACAGTGGAAATCCGAACAGCAGGTTCAGGGCGATGGCGCCGCCGATCACCTCGGCCAGATCGGTGGCGATGGCGATGACCTCGGCCTGCATGAAGAACATGAAACGGCCGGCATCGCTCATACGCTCGCCCAGCAGTTCCGGCAAGGATTTGTTGGTCACGATGCCGAGTTTGGCGGACTGATACTGGATGAGCACGCTCATGGCGTTGGCGAGCACCAGCACCCACACCAACAGGTAGCCGTATCGTGCGCCGGAGGTGATGTTGGCCGCCACATTACCAGGATCGACGTAGGCCACGGCCGCCACGAACGCGGGGCCAAGGATGCTGGCCAGCGCATGGTCATGCGGCTTCTTATTGTTGTTCGTCCCTGCTCCGGCCCCGGTTCCGACTCCGGCAAGCTGGCGTTCCTTCCCGATTTCCGGTGTTTCCTGTTCGATGTCTGCCACAGCGTTCGTCATAGCGGTTGCCGCAGTGGCATCTGCTTCGGTGTGTGTTACTGCCATATCGTTTGTACCAGTTCCCTTCATACCGCGCACAGTTATAGCGCAGGCCTGTTTCCCAAGTCAACAGACGGACAATCTGCGGACGATTGATGGATGACCGGCGGACTGGCAGCTGGCATTTCCCGCCATCTCGCTCATGAAATGTGAAAAACCGCCGAAAACTCGCTCATGAAATGTGCCAGACGGTAGAAAACTCGCTCATGAAAGTGTAAAATCATTGATATAGCAGTAATTCGGAAAGGGGCTCCTCATGTATCTCAAACGCAAAGCCGATGCCTATCTCAATGCATGGAAATCCGACCCGAATCGCTCCCCGCTAATCATCAAGGGCCCTCGTCAAGTAGGCAAGACAGAGACTATCGATTACTTTGCCGCACACAACTACCGTTCGGTAGTGGAAATCAACTTCGTTGAGGAACCGAAATATCGTGCAATCACTGCGGACGGTTATGGCGCGGATACCATCGTCCGCAATATTTCCCTGATCAACCCAGCTAAAAAGTTCATTCCGGGCGATACGCTCATCTTTTTCGACGAAATCCAGGCCCATCCTGATATCGTCACTGCACTGAAGTTCTTTAAAATCGACGGCAAATATGATGTGATTTGCAGCGGTTCAATGCTGGGCATCAGCTATAAGCAAATCGAAAGCAATAGCGTAGGATATAAGACCGACTACGAAATGCGATCGTTGGACTTCGAAGAATTTCTGTGGGCTCGCGGATACGATGAGGCCGTCATCGAAAGCATGTTCACCCACCTGTGTGATGCTACGCCATTCTCTGAAGTGGAAATGAACGTCTTCTCCACGGCATTTATGGATTACTGCGTGCTTGGCGGCATGCCTGCGGTTGTCGCCTCCCATATACGCACTGGCACGTTCGAGGGAACACTGCAATTGCAGCGCCAGCTTATTTTAGACTACCAGGAGGATATCCGCAAATACGCGCAAGGACTCGATCAGGCACGAATTCTCAACGTGTTCAACCATATTCCCGTGCAACTCGCCAAGGAAAACAAGAAGTTCCAAATCAGCAAGGTTGCCAGCGGAGCGCGTTTCAAAGACTATCGAGGATGCGTGGAATGGCTTGAAACCTCGGGAATGGTGAATATCTGCCGATGTATGTCCTATCCTGAACTGCCGTTGAAAGGCAATTATGACGAAAACAAGTTCAAGATATATTTCGGCGATACCGGTCTGTTCGTAGCGATGCTTGACGACGAGGCCAGTGATGATCTGCGGGCCAATCGTAATCTTGGTGTCTATAAGGGTGCTATGTACGAGAGCATCGTCTCTGAAGCGCTACAGAAATCCGGCTATGACCTGTACTACTACAAAAAAGAGGATTCCACACTGGAACAGGATTTCTTCGTCCGCACGCGCGAATGGCTGGTGCCGGTGGAGGTGAAATCGAAAAAAGGCACCGCCAAATCCATGCGGACGCTAATCGCTTCGGATTCTTATCCGGAAATTCAGTTCGGCGTGAAACTATCCGCCGGCAATATCGGTAGTAGCGAACACGTGTTCACCGCACCATACTTCACCACATTTTTGCTCCGACGGCTCCTGCGCGCTTATGACGAGGGGCAGGCACCTATGCTCAACAATCCTGAGCGGTAGCCCCTATTCGTCTGCGGGCACGGCCTGGCCCGGGCAGGTGTGGAGGACGGCGAGCATGGCGTCCTTTTCTTGGGAGGTGACGGTGAGCTGGTACTTGTCTTTGACGCCAATCTGGCGGGCCACGTAGTCGCAACGGTAGTCGGCGTTGGTGGGTAGCCAGTAGGCGGCGGAAGCCGAACCCTTCTCCTGATTGGCCGGGCCGTCGACGGCCAGCAGGTTGTAGGGGTCATTGCCGAATTCATGGCGTTTGGCAGTGGACCAGTCGTGCGCACCGGATTGCCAAGCGTTTTCAAGGGCCACCACATGGTCGATCTGCACTTTGGCGCTGGTGGCGCGGCCACGTACAAAATGGATGATCTGAGCGGTGTACGGATCGGCCAGTGTGCCGGACTCGACCACACAGGAACCGGCGTATTTGTAGGTGATGTCCGTGAGATCACGGGCGAGCACGTCGTCGCGTACGTCGCAGCCATTGCCGTCGACGTCGGTGGTGCGGAAACCGAAGGAATCGCGGTCGTAGCCGGAGGAGCTTTGGTTGTCGTCTACGGCGAGCGCGTTCAAAGTGTCGGCGGCTGAACCGGTGGCAGTGTAGCCACCGGTGATTTTGGCCACGTCGGAGCTGACCTGCGGCAGTAACAGGCCGATGGTCACGCCGATTGCTACGGCGAGAACGATGAGAATCAGCACGCGCTCCAGCGGTCCAGAGGCGTTGAAACGACGGCGGAAGTGGGCGTTACGACGTGCCATCAATCACGCATAGGTGAAGGTGAGGGGGTCGTGGCCGGCGCGGGTGGGGCCGTCGAGGGCGTCGATGGCAGCGTGTTCATCGGCGGTCAGGGCGAAGCCGAACAGGTTGAGATTCTCCTTCTGGCGGTCAGCATGCACGGACTTGGGGATGATGATCGTGCCGTTTTCGATGTGCCAACGCAGAATCACCTGGGCCGGGCTGACCTCATGGGCGGCGGCGATCTTCTCGATGGTGCCGTCGCCGGCGTTGAGGTCGGCGCCACGCGCCATCGGCGAGTAGGCCTCCACGGCGATGCCGTGCTCCTTGCAGAACGCCACCACTTCGCGCTGCTGCCACGTGGGGTGCAGCTCAATCTGATTGACGGCCGGCCATGCGCCGGTCTCCTCGTGCAGACGCTTCAGATCGGCGGGCATGAAGTTGCATACGCCGAGTGTGCGTGCCATGCCTTCGTCGCGCAGCTTGACGAACGCCTTCCAGGTGTCGGTGCTGCGCCAGTCGAACGGCGTGGGCCAATGGATCATGTACATGTCCACGTAATCGAGCTGGAGGAGTTTCAGCGAGTTGTCGAAAGCTTTGAGCGCGGAATCGTAGCCCTGCTGGGAGTCGCGCAGCTTGGTGGTGACCCACAGGGTCTCGCGCTTGGCTCCCTTGTTGTATCCGGAAGCGGCGAGCGCGCGGCCCACGCCGGCCTCGTTGTTGTAGCCGGCCGCACCATCGATATGGCGGTAGCCGGCTTCCAACGCGGATTCGACGACGGGGACCACACCCTCATCGTCGATACGTAGCACGCCGAGACCGACTTGCGGAATGGAATGACCGTCTTTCAAGGCGATGTCCGGCACGTTGGCGGGATTGATGTGTCCGTTGGTCATGGCTTGTGATGCTCCTTCATGTACTGCAACTACACGCCACTGTACACGGTTATGCAGGCGATGTGCGGGTGCTGCAACCAAACGGCATGATTGCGCCCGGCCTTCTGTGTGGGAGAGCCGGGCGCAATCATGACAACATCACGCTCTACTCCTGCGACCGGCCCTCGCCCTATTGTTCCCGGGCGCGAATTTGCCCCGGTACAGGCGTCAATCGATTGACGTTTGCACCGGGGCAGAAATCGTTGTCCCGGTACGCAATTTCGGGCCATTTTCGAGAACCAGGACAAGACAATCCCCAAAGTCCACATACCCCGACAAACAGAATCGGCGGAATACAGCCAATCCCGAAATCAACATACTGTCCCGGTTCTCACGTAGAACGATTGACGTGCAAACCGGGGCAACGGGAATTGTCCCGGTACGCGAAAAACACCCGTTTTCGCAAACCAGGACAGTGATTTCTGTCCTGGTACCCACATCAAACGATTGATGCACGAACCGGGACAGAATCGCATCGCTGCGCCGAGACAGACGCATCTGACAGCCGACAACCGATAAACGACAGCCGACAGATGGCATCTGGCAGCCGGTTGCCG
>SKEG01001568.1_pt1 | contig 17438 bp, 20 predicted proteins | sample 4826631 | NCBI WGS metagenome assembly SKEG01 (sample SAMN11008815, study PRJNA524170) | human gut metagenome | biome: Human fecal sample; material: Feces; isolation source: fecal sample from pouch patient p26, p34, p50 | host: Homo sapiens | place: Israel: Tel-Aviv | collected 2016-11-02
ATTAACTGGAAGAATACACAAGCAGCCCGTGCCAAGGTTCAGGCACGAGCTGCTTAACAAAACTTATTCTATTTTCTCATCAGTACTTCTTGACGAAGAGCCCAACTTATCAATATTCAATTTTAATCATTAGCGTGCACATCATATTGACTGAGCATTTCTTCAACGCCCGGTGCATCTGGATCGTGCATTCCCTTGCCCTTATCGAGGGCCCGCATTTGATCCATTTCGGCGGAGTTCAATTCAAAGTCAAAGATTTCCATGTTGCTCTTGATCCGTGCTTCATGAACTGACTTTGGAAAGACCGTTACTCCTTCTTGATGTTCAAAGCGGAGGATAATTTGACCAGCGTCCTTACCATACTTTTCCGCCATCTTAGTAATGACTGGTTCCTTAAAGAGATCTGCATTTCCTTGGCCTAGTGGTGCCCAAGCTTCAAGGGCAACCCCATTCTTAGCCATGATTTGCCGCAATTCTTTTTGCTGGAAGTATGGGTTAAATTCAACTTGGTTAACTGCTGGCATTACGTCAAAGTTAGGAACAAACTTATTCCAAATCTTTGGTGTCATGTTGGAAACACCGATTGAACGAATCTTACCAGCCTTTTGTGCTTCTTCCAATGCTTACCAGGCTTCATCGACCTTGCCGTATGGTTGGTGAATCAAGTACATATCCATGTAGTCCAAGCCCAACTTCTTCAATGAAAGATCAATTGCCTTCTTAGCATCTTCATAAGCGTAGTCTTGGAGCCAAAGCTTAGAAGTTACCCAGATTTGATCACGAGGAATACCACTATCCTTAATTGCCTTACCGACTTCTTGTTCGTTAAAGTAGGCTGTTGCAGTATCAATATGCCGGTAACCAGCAGCTAAAGCATCCTTGACTGCTTGGTAGGTCGTGCCATCAGCTGGGATTTGGAAAGTTCCAAAACCAAATGAAGGAATTTCATTACCGTCGTTGAGTTTAAATGTTGGAATATTAGCCATGATTAAGATCCTCCTTATTTTTCACTGTTTTGGACTTGCTTTAAGCTAGAACCAAAGATTTGTTCAATGGTAACTGGATCACGGTGATCAAAGAATTGACTTTCGTTCTTATCGAGGCTAGCCATCTTCTTCATATCATCATCAGAAAGTTCAAAGTCAAAGACATCAATATTTTCGGCCATCCGGTTCTGGTGAACAGACTTAGGAATGACGGTGATTCCACGTTGTAAGAGCCAACGCAGGATTACTTGACCATTGCTCTTACCATACTTTGCGGCAATTTCTGCAATGGTTTCGTTAGTAAAGATGTTGTGCTTACCTTCTGCAAATGGTGCCCAGGCTTCAACGCGGACATCTTGACTTTGGGCGAAGTTAACTTCAGCATCTTGTTGGTACCAAGGGTTAACTTCGATTTGGTTAACAGCTGGCTTAACTGGCATCGTCAGCATTAAGTCTTGCAACTGGTCAGCGTAGAAGTTAGAAACACCAATTGCCCGAATCTTACCTTCTTTTTGCGCTTCTTCTAAGGCTCTCCATGCACCCATTGTATCACCATATGGTTGGTGAAGCAGGTAAAGGTCCATGTAGTCTAAGCCAAGCTTTTGCAGAGAAGTATCAATTCCCTTCTTAGCACGTTCGTAGTTAAAATCAGAAACCCACAGTTTTGAAGTAACAAAAATCTCGTCACGGTTAACTGAACTGTTCTTAATGGCCTTACCAACTGCTTCTTCATTTTGGTATGCAGTAGCGGTATCAATTAAGCGGTAACCAGTTTCAATGGCGTCCGTAACTGCCTGCTCAGCTTGAGATAAGTCAGGAACTTGGAAAACCCCAAAACCAAGCGTTGGCATTTCGACACCGTTATTTAACTTTACTGTTGGCACATTGTTTGACATTAGATTAACTTCCTTTCGGTTGCTTTTGTGATTGTCTATATCATAACTACCAGGCAACGAATTGAAAATTACTTGATTAGTATAGAAGCATACGTTCAATGTATACTATGGTTTAACATGTTGAAATTCACTGATAAAGAGTTGCTCCAGCTGTGACTGCGGACGGTCTTTCTTCCAAATCAGCTTTACCGGCGCAGTAGTAAAGTCGTTCAAAGGAATAAAAGTAAACTCTGAACTTTCTTGGTGGTATGTGTCACGATCAAAAGTAACCGCCATGCCAACCCCGTTACGAACTAGCGAGTGCATGCTAACCGTCATATCATAAGTACCAACAAACCGGACTTGTTTGACAACATTGCCTAACTACTCCTTAAAGCCCCTAATTAACCCATTTTGCCTTGCTAAGATGATTCGCTGGTTAGCTAGATCAGTCGGGGTAATCGTCCCATTAACCTTCAGTGGGTTCTCCTTCTTCATTAAGATCCCCCACCGGTCTTGGTAGTTAATGGGTAATTGGTGGAAGTCAGCAAGGTTAGTTTGATTACTGACAAAGCCAAAATCCAAAATGCCCCGGTTAATTTCACGCGGAATTAAATCGCTAGCAACGTTATGCAGGTTAACTTTAATCTTGGGATAACGCCGAACGAGCGTACCAAAAGTTTCCGCAACTAGCTCTTGCATCCGGTCCTCCCCAACGCCAATCTCTAACTCACCGGTTACCAACTCATTTGATTTGATAATCTCGGTGGTGTTATTCGCAATTTGAAGCATCTCTTGGGCCCGGGAGTAAAGAAACTTCCCATTATCGGTTAGGCCGATTGGTTTCTGGTCGCGTTCTAATAAGATCGAACCGAGCTCTTCCTCTAAATTTTGAATTTGGCGGGATAAGGTGGATTGGGAAAGGTGAAGGACATTAGCTGCCTTTGAGATATTCCCCTCCTGGACAACCGTGACAAAGTACATTAAGACTCGTAATTCCACGTTATTTCCTCCCTTCATGATTAAAGTAGATCAGGATGCTCATTAAAACTAGTAAGACTGCGATTACCAGGCCAGCAATCATTGCCAGATGGAATTGGCCTGCAAAATTCTGACCATTGCCGAGTTTAATTCCCATTTGAACCATTACGGCGATCCCAAGAACTCCGCCGAGTTGGTGGAACATGTTAAGGATTCCGGATGCGGCTCCTGATTCTTGTGGCTTCACGCCATTGATTGCCAAGTTTGTTTGGGGTGCTAAGGCTAGTCCCTGACCAACCCCTAATAGCAATTCAGGAACCAGTAAAATTGTCAAATAGTTATTACCATTAACAAATACTGCCCAAACAAATGCTAACATAATTGCGCCACTTCCAGATAGGAGAACGACCTGATTATCTAGTTTTTCGACCATCCGTGGTACCAGAATGGCGACGACAAAGAGCGTAATTGTCATTGGTAAATAAGCCAATCCTGTCAGCAACGGCGAATAGTGTAAAACCTCTTGCAAAAATTCTGAATCAAAAAAGTAAAAGCCCATTGCAGCGGCGACCAAGAAAGCTCGGGACAAGTCCGCTAGCAGCCGTCCGCGGTTAGCAATCAGCTTTAATGGCAGGACTGGATTATCAACTCGCTTTTCAATAACAAATAGACCGGCAAGGATTACTAATGCGGCAATCATGAATGGTGCCATTTGGCGAGCACCGTTGACAGCGTAAACAAGCAACCCACTGCCGATAACAGATGCCAGACTCCCTAGAGTATCAATCCGGCTATCAGCTTGTGCCGCTTGCTTCTGCTCTAACGTTTTAACCGAGAGAATGAATAAGCCGAGCGCAACGGCAGCATTGAGATAGAAACCAACCCGCCAGTTGAGGTAGGATGTCAAGATTCCACCAAGGATCAAGCCAATACTCATCCCCAGGCCCGCGATTGAACTGTACCAAGCAATTGCCTTAGAAAGCATCGGTTCTGTAAAGTAGTCGACCAATAAGGCCAGTGAAGTTGGTGCTAAAATAGCAGCGCCCATCCCCTGAACAAAGCGTGAGGCAATCGTCATTGCGGCAGCAGTTGAAATTGCGGTTACCAATGAACTAACCGCAAACAAAGCTAGGGCAATCTCCATCATTAATTTTCGCCCATACATATCACCCAAGCGCCCGCTAAGCAGGATAAAGCTCCCAAAGGCCAGACCATACGCATCCTGAATCCAGGATAGTGAAATTTGACTTAGGTGTAAGTCAGCTTGAATCCTGGTAAGACTCGTCAGGACTAGCGAATTATCCAGTGCGGTTAGCAGGTAACTCATTAACGCGATTAACAAGACTAACTTCTTTCGTAAACCGATTCTCATTTCACAGACCACCTTTAATTTGATAACTGTGATTATTTTAGGTGGCAGTGGTGATGATGTAAAACAGTTATATTGCAAGAGCGATTATGCTCTAAAGTCATAGTAACTTAAAAAACAGGCAGCACCTATCTTGCGGCCTGCCTATTTTATCTAGCTCTTAACGTGTTTGAAATATTAATTTAAATTTGTGTTAACCAATGATCAATCGTTTGTTCCAATTGATTCTGGTTGTTCAAAGTACCCATAGTTAGTTCCAGTAAGTCATGAACTTGGCCATTGTGAAGCTGCCTTTTCAGATCAGCTAAATATTGTTCATCGTGATCATAATAGGTTACCCAAGGATAAACATCGTTCCCTGCAAAGTTAGCCATCTTCAGGAACGATTGTAAAGGATTAGAAACTGTGAATCCCCAGCTGGGACCACCAAGGAAGACCTGCTTATATTTGCTCATGTCAGGATAGCCAGTTTTGAGTGCTGGCAAATTATTATCCTCACGTTCCTTTTTAGCGACATCCCAAGCTGCCCACATATTTTTATCGTATTCTTTAACTGGCTGAACTTCAAATATATCAGCACCAGTCTTTTGAGCAATCAGGTTAGCTACACGTTGGTTATAGCCCGTACTAGAATAGTAAATAATTAGTTTGTCTGTCATTGGTGATCCCCCTTTCTTTTACATTGATTGCAGTGTTGGCCGAACGATCATCTCGGAAACGGACATGTTATCCTTCGTGGCAATTGCAAATTCAACCGCTTGAGCAATCTGATCAGCAGTTAAACCGTCAACATTTGACCAATAATCAGTATTAACCTTCCTTGTTTCTGGATCGCTGATGTGGCTGGTTAGTTCACTTTGGGTTGCCCCTGGTGTAATGATTGTGGTTTTAATATGATTTTGAGCTTCTTCCATTCGTAAACCATCCATAATAATCCGGGTAGCGTACTTAGTTCCTGAATAGACTGCCATATCAGGAGCAACCATGTGTCCGGCAACGGAATCAGTGGTGATAATATGACCTTGACCCTGCTTCTTCATAATTGGCAACGCGGCAGCAATTCCGTTCAATGGTCCCATAATATTAATGTTAACCATGTTTTGCCATTCGTCACGATGCCCATCACTTAATGGGGATAATGGCATAATTCCAGCGTTATTGTAGAGCACATCAATTCTTCCAAACTTCTCTACTGCCATATTAATAGCAGTTTGAACTTCCTTAAAATTGGTAACATCAGCTTTAACTGGAATGACCTGCCCTTCCGGAAATTCACTAGCAATTTCGTTGAGACGATCTAGCCGACGAGCAGTAATAACCAGCTTAGCCCCATCTTTAGCTAGCTGGCGAGCGGTTGCGGCGCCAATCCCTGAAGAAGCCCCCATAATTACAACTACTTTATTTGATAAATCAGTCATGATATCCAACCTTTCTTGTTATTATTTCTGTTGATGATTTTATTCTATTAGCTGTCATTTCAGATGTACAACAGTTATTAAAGATGGAAATGCATGACTAAAAGCGATTTATAAAAATAAACGTTGTATAATTAAGGAATAACTTACTAAAGAGGTGTCCACGAATGGAACTCCGCGTTTTAAATTACTTTGTCGAGATTGTCAATCAGCACGGGATTACCAAGGCTGCTAACCATTTACATATCTCACAATCGACTCTGTCACGACAGATTCAAGATCTGGAACAAGAACTCGGTACTCAGCTTTTTATCCGTAAGCCCCGCCAGCTTTCATTGACCGAAGATGGTTACTTTCTGTATCACCGTGCTTTGGAGATTCTCAAGCTATCTCAAAATACAGAGAGCTATCTTCAGCAGGGCCAAACGCTTGCTGGAGAATTAAGTATTGGTGCCGGTGAAAATCAGGCGAATGATTACCTATTGCCAAGCTTTAAACAGTTGATTAACCAGGGAAATGGTGTCCAGATTGACTATAAAAGTCTTAACGGGGACCAGATTATCGAAGGAATTAATCGTGGCAGCTTAGATTTTGGTGTAATTTCAACCAATGAACCACTAAATGAATACCATACGCTGACATTACCGTTTGAAGATTACTGGGGCGTCGCTTTCCCCAGTGGTCATCCATTTGACCAAAAGAATGAGATTATTGCGGCTGACTTGCAGGAAAAGGATCTGCTGATTCCCTACCAGCTAGACTCTAGCTCCCAATTGCTTTCTTACCTGAATGAATACGTTGTCGACTACCGGGTTGTTGGTACCTATGACATGCACTACAATATGCGGGCGATGATTAATGCTGGACTCGGGCTAGCGTTGACTTTTAATAAACCGATCTACCAATCCGGTAATATCCATTTTCGCCGTCTTCAGTTCCTTCACCCAATTCAAACAACCTTAATTTGGCGGAAGGATCATCAACTGACGCGGCTCGGCAATGCCTTCATTGAAGAAGTTAACAAACAGGTAAGGAATGGAGGGAATAATCAGTGATTGATAATTACCTATTAGAAGAACTTGTCACGTTTGCCAAATACAAAACCCTCGCGAAAACAGCGGCTGAGTTGAATGTCACTCAACCAACTGTTACGCGGGGGATGCAAAAATTAGAAGATGAGTTGGGAGTACAGCTATTTGATCGGCAGCCTAACAGAATTAGTCTGACTAAGACGGGCGAGTTAGCTGCTGAAAAAGCCAATGCGCTCCTCCAAGCTAACCAGCAATTTATCACTGAAATCAAAAACTACGCCCAAAGTCAACAGGTCCTCAAAGTTGCAAGCGTGGCACCTGGGCCATCGATTTTGTTAGAGCGACTGCATGAACAGTCTGCTCTTGATTATCAAGTAGCATCAGACCTCTTACCAGAAGCTCAGGCTGCTGAAAGTCTGTTAGACCATCAATATACATTCGTGATTACCAATCAGGAAATTCAAACTGATTTGATTGAGTCACGGTACATTGGCCAGGAACATCTCTTTGCCAATTTGGATCAATTTATGTACCTAGCTAACCAGCAGCAGGTTACTTTTAAGGAACTGGCCGGATTAAGCTTTGTTGTTCTTTCTGACATTGGACCATGGAAAGAGGTTATTCAAGATAATATTCCCGACGCTAAGTTCTTGTATCAAAGCGAGTACGATGCCCTGACTGAATTAACCAAGTACACCAACTTTCCCTTTTTCACGACTAATATCACTGAGCCGGATGGTACTTACGACACCACTGACAGTGTTTCCCTGCCGATTACTGATGACTCAGCAACCATCACCTTTTACGCTGCCTATTTAAAAGATCAGCGAAGAACGGTTACACCGTTGATGAAAGAGTTAGTTAAGATTTGGCCAAAAAAGCAATTCTGATGAGTTTGAAAATACTTTTACATTCTAGATAATTTCTCGAAAAGTATAAAAGTAATTTCAAACTAATGGTATAATTGTCATAATTATAAAAGTAATTTCAAACTTATGAGAGGTTAACTAAATGATCCAACGGGATAATTATATGCAACGATTAGACCTGGTTCGCGACAAGCAAATTATTAAAGTATTAACGGGAGTTCGCCGATCGGGAAAGTCTACAATCTTAGAAATGTACATGCAGCGATTAAAAGAAGAATTTAGCGTTGGTGATGACCAAATCCACCATCTTAACTTTGAAGATCTTGGGATTTCTAGTCTCCAAGACTACCATGAGCTATATGACTACTTAAATAATCATCTAGTTGTAGATAAAATGAATTATATTTTCCTGGATGAAATCCAAAACGTCGCCCACTTTGAAAAAATACTTGATAGCTTATTTATTAAAAAGAACGTCGACCTGTATGTGACCGGCTCAAACGCTTTTATGCTTTCTGGAGAATTATCGACACTGTTGTCCGGGCGTTATATTGAAATTCACGTTTTCCCATTGTCATTTGCAGAGTTTTTACCAACCATGAATAACGATTCTAAAGTTCAAGCATTCGATCGTTACTTAGAAAGAGGCGGCTTCCCGTTCGCTATTGAATTGAATGATAGTCAAACTTATCACGACTATATTGATGGCATTATTAACACCGTGTTAATCAAAGATATTCTTGCTCGTCGTGAACGAGGTAACGCCTCCTTTGTTGAAGAATTGGCTAAATATTTAACGGATACAGCTGGAAATTTGGTCACACCAAGAAAAATAGCAGGGTTAATGACTTCTAAAGGTGTCAAAACCAGCTCAGCAACCGTTACTTCATATCTGAAGAACTTTACTGATGCCTATCTTTTCTACAAATGTGATCGCTATGATATTAACGGTAAAAAATACTTAACGATCAATTCAAAATATTATCCAGTCGATCCAGCGTTGCGAATTGACCTATTAGGGACTAAACGCCCCAACTTTGGTAGTCGTCTAGAGAGTATCGTATACCTAGAACTACTGCGGCGAGGATATGAGGTTTACGTTGGTTCATTAGGTAATTTAGAGATTGATTTTGTAGCAATTAAGGATGGTATCAAGGAGTATTATCAGGTTTCCCTTTCCGTTAAGGATGAACACACCTATCAACGTGAAATACAAGGGTTTCAACAGATTAATGATAATTTCCCCAAAAAGTTATTAACTGAAGATCATGGTTACTACAATGACAATGGAATTGAACAAATTAACGTAATCGATTGGCTGTTATCTTAATCCTCTCATTACCAAAAAGTGGTCTACTAAACTAGCTCTTAAAAGCTGATTAGTAGACCACTTCTTTAAATCAATGCTCCATTGACAAACAGGGTAGTTAATTTTCGTAATTCAGTCAGTTCAACCACTACTTCATCTGAGCACTCTTCAGCAGTTTATCGAAGTGCTGGTAGAATTTTTCCTGGTCGGCCTTTGTAACCAATGTCAGTTCGCGACCTTCAACACTTTTGTATGTCCGACCAGCGCCGCGTCCATTAACTTCAATCGCGGCCTTTTCTACCGTCGATTCGACAATTTCAGGGTATAAGCTCGACAAGGTCGTCAGCACGTCCCACAGGTAGTAGGTCGAGTCCGCTTCGTCAGCTAAAACCAGCGAGTACCCCTGCCCTACCAGGTCAAATGCTGGGTAACGCCGGTTGACTGCGAAATGACGGCGTAATTCTGGCGTTAATGGCAGCTCTTCGGTGCTTTCCAAGCCGACCATCTGAATATCTAAATCAGAATCAAAGACCGTCTTGACCGCTTCGGGATCCCAAAAGGCATTCCATTCCGCGGTCCCGTCAAAGCCAGGTTCATTGACGTTGCCATGACCATCTAAGCTGCCACCCATCCAGTACAGTCTATCAATGTTGTCCTGAAGCGATGGGTCAATCTCCAGGGCCCGGGCCAGGTCGGTCAGGGGACCCGTCATGACCAGGGTAACCGGAGAATCGGCCGCTTTAATTTTGTCCAGCATATCCAAGTGGGCTGGCTTGGCCGCCTGCTTCGTTTCTACCTTCCCTGGTTCATTCAAAATCGGCAGGTCGTTAAACGAGAAGGAACTCAGCCGCCAGTTGGACGGAAACTGGTGGGGGGCACGTGAATCTGACTTAGCACCGCGCAGGTTGAAGCGGTCAATAATCTTGCGCGCCGCCATGACGGCCGGATCAACGTAACAGTCTGCATCAATCACGCCGACCCCCAACAGCTTAATGTCCGGCGCCTGCAACAGCAGCAACAGGGAAACCAAATCGTCAACGTTACCGTCATGATTAAAATAAATATTCTTCAAGTTTAATTCCTCCTTTATGCTGTTATGATAATAGCATAAAAAAGATAATTGCGAACGAACTATTTTGACTATTTTTTATTATTCGTTTAGTAAACCCTTTTAGCTCCGAGGTACCAACCGAGAGTTCGGTAATTTTAAAATAAATTAGGCGGTATAAGTAAGGGCCTAAAAATTAACTCAACCGTTTTAACCAACTTCTTCCGCGTCAAAAGACAAAGACTCGAAATCAGCCTATCAGCTAATTTCGGGCCTATTTCTCGTTCTCATCTTTGCCATTATTTCCGCTTATTCAACTTTGCGTTAATCTCTCGAACATCACGCTCTTGCTGGAGCCGAAGGACAATCCAAATAACCACGTAGGCAATCACGATTAACCACAACGACTGTAAAGTGATTCCCCAGTGGTTGACGACAATCATAACTGCCACCAGCAGAACCGTAATTATAAAATGAACGATTAACGCCACAAAATAGTTTAAGTCCGTTTGAAAGATAAACGTTGCCACGCCAATTAGCCCACTGATGACCATGACGCTGATAGTATTAAATGCCGTTGGCAACATCGGTTGGAAGTGAATGGTTAAAAGCACTAAGTATGTAGTTGACCCAATCGCCAAACCTTTTAAAAATCGTTTTAAAATTCTCTTCATCTGTGAAATCCCCACTACAAGCCTAAGTATTGCTTAATTACCGGCACGTACCGTCTACTAACCGTTGTTCTGACACCCATCTCGAGTCTGGCTACTAACGTTCCCGAAAAGCCGTTCTCGATTGCCTGCAAGTAATCCATGTTGATGATGGCAAAGCGCGAAACTTGGATAAAGTTAGGCGCTGTTAGCCGGGTGTGAACATCCTTCAATTTGCCCACCGACTTAATAACTTGAGCGGTAGTATAAAATGAGAGCTCATTTTGATTGACTTCGACCATCACTAAGTCGGCCGTCTTAATAATCATAAAGCGGTCAGGCGTCTTGATTGGCAGCTTCTTTGCTGAGTTACTCTCAAACGCTTTTAAATAATTAAGAAGGTGGTCAACGCGTGCCGTTTTAGCAGAACTCTCGACAATTACTGTAAGTTTTCCCGGCTCTAGGTCCGCCTTTTGAAACCGAACTTTCAATTTACGGAAACCTCCTGAATAAGTTAATGCTGCTTATATTTTAAATGATTAACGATAATTAGCAAACCAAGACCAAGCAAACTTACGATTGTGACCAACAGCAGGTTTTGTGACAGGCCCAAAGAATGCTTAAACACCGTTAGCTTGATCCCTAAGTAGTCATTGAGCTCTGGCCGAACTACTGCCGGAATTTTGTTTCCAATCAGCAGTTCACGAAAGCTGCTGGCAATGTAAGAACTTGGAAAGACCTTGACCAAATGGCGGCTAAACGCTGATAATGCGCCCACTGGCATATAAGTGGCAATTGCGAACCCAATTCCAGTTCCAATCAAGGCCGACATTCGGTTAAAGACAACGTGGCTGTGAATGAATTCGATAATAATCTGGCAAAAGACGGTTGCGACAAATGTGCCCAGTAGCGAAACTAGCAGGAGTTTACCACTATCTTCCCATTGATCGTCAAGTTATCAGTCACTTTAAAGTAGACTGCCATGATGACAAAAGACACCAGTTGCATAATCAAACTAATTAAAAAGGCACTGATAAAATAACTAATCGCGAGCTGCCACTGCTTCAGTGCTGTCATCTGAAAATCCTGATAGCGGTTACCTTCCCGGTCGCTTACTAACTGCCCTAAGGCGCCAAAGGCCGTAGTGACCCCGGCAATTGTTAAAATACCACCCATCATCCAGGCATCTAAGACCTGATTTGCATTAGCGACTCTTTGCCATTCTTGGACTAAATTTTCTTTCAGAAAACCAATATAAATAAAGAATGCAATCAGAGCTCCTAGTAACGACATCATAGCACCCATGCGGTTACGAAAATATAGTTTGAGATTACGGTAAATTAAAGCTGCCATTATTGAATCTCCTTTCCGGTAATGTTGACAAAAGCGTCATCCAGGTCGCCCTGCCGGTATTCAAAATTTTCTAAGCTGCTCCGGTAATGGTCGAGGAGCGTCAGAGCTTGCTCATGGTCAATTCCGTTAATTGCATAGCGCCGGTGGTCAACCAACTTGGCTCTTTCAGGTACTGTGTCATCCTTGAAGGTCATCAGCAATGAATTCTGCGCGTATTGTTGTTTTAATTGCGCTGCCGAACCGGTTGCCAGTACCTTACCCTCTTCCAGAATATAGATTAATTCCGCGTTACTGGCCTCTTCTAAGTAGTGGGTCGTCAGAAAAATCGTCAGCCCCTGCTCGTGCTGCAGTTTTTGTAAAAGCCCCCAAATGACGTTGCGCGTTTGAATGTCAAGACCCGTTGTTGGTTCATCCAGAAACAGCAAATTGGGATGGTTTAACAGTGCTCGCGCAATATCGACCCGTCTTTTCTGACCACCGGACAGGGTTCCGTACCGCTGGTGAAGGAACTTAGTCAGCCCCATCATCTTTGCTAGGCGCTCAATCCAGCCTTGCTCAATACCCTGGTACATTGCCGCCCGGCTCTGTAAATTCTCACTGACCGTTAAGTTATCATCCAGCACGCTATTCTGGAAAACAACGCCGATTTTTAAGTCCTTGGCGTAGGAAATGATTCCGCCAGTCGGTTTTAGCAGGCCCACCAGCATGTTAATGGTAGTTGACTTGCCAGCGCCGTTTGTTCCCAAGTATGCAACCAATGCTCCTTGGGGAATCGCTAAATCCAGCTGATCGACAGCGATTTTGTTACCATACTTCTTAGTTAAATTTTGGGTTGTTATTAACATTTCTCTCACCTCAGTTAGCATTGTATTAACTTGGGGTCACTAATACGTTGTTTCCTCAATGGGCGGTCAACATTGACGGGTAAGTTGCTGATTTCCTTATCCCAAATTCAATTTGCAATCCCTACTATTCTCTACTATGATACTGATAATTTAATAACAGGCGCTCAAGAACAGCGGGCGAAAAAATAAGAGCTGGATAAGGAAGTTAATTCCTGTCCAGCTCTTTTTCTTTGAAAGGAGTTATTATGTCTCGTCAAAATAAAATTCTAATGGTGGTTACCCTGCTCTGTGGGAGCTTCATCACTGCCTTTTCTGAAACCTTGCTTAATAATGGCCTGCCAACAATCATGGCAGAGGTCCACGTGAGCGAAATGACTGTTCAATGGCTCAGCACTGGTTACATGCTTGCCGCTGGAATCACCATGCCGCTCGCGGCTTACCTTACTAATTCGGTTAAGTTAAAACCGCTTTTCTCCATTACGATGCTGATTTTCCTCGTTGGGACCGTTATCTCAGCACTGGCACAGAACTTCGCCCTCTTACTAATTGGGCGGCTGATTGAAGGCGTTTCCGTTGGTATTACCATGCCACTGGTTCCTAATGTCTTGGCATTGCTTTTCTCGCCGCGGCACCGGGGAACCGTGATGGGCCTGGCAGGAATTATCATTAACTTCGGACCGGCTGCCGGCCCCACCGTTTCCGGAATCATCGTCGACTACTTTAGCTGGCGGATGCTATTTATTATCTTGATTCCAGTCTGCATCGTTGTCCTGATTGCCACCCAATTATTCGTTAAAAACGTGGTCCCAGCTAAGCCTTCTTCTCTTGACGTTCCCTCCGTTTTAGTTTCCATGGCGGGATTAGCAATGCTGCTATACAGTCTAGGCCGCGTTGGCGAAACTGGGCGGCTAGATTGGCTGACTGTGGCTCTCCAGGTAGCCGGAATCGCCATCATGGTTTACTTTGTCAAACGCCAGCTCAAGCTCAAAAAGCCATTGCTGGAAATGCGGGTCTTCAAGGCACCTTCCTTCCGGCTTGGCGCAACCCTGGCCCTCCTTAATACCTCGTCCTTAATGGCAACCGAGCTGATGCTGCCGCTCTTTAACCAGAACGTCTTAAAGGTCACGCCAACCGTCTCTGGTTTGATGCTAATCCCGAGCGCCCTCGTGATGATGGTGGTTTCGCCAATCGCTGGGCAGCTCTATGACCAAATTGGGATTAAGAGGGTCGCCTTCCTCGGCTTTGGGATCGGCTTGCTGACAACAATCCCAATGGCTTTTTACTCACCAACTACCAGTATTTTCACCGTAACGGCTTTCTATGCCATTCGCTGCGGAGGGATTAACCTAGCTTACTCTCCGGTCAGTGTCTACGGCCTAAATGCCCTTTCGCAGGAGTACGTGGTTTTCGGTAATACCCTGATGGTCAACATGAACCAAATTGGAAATGCCTTTGCTAATGCGATGGCTGCTAGCTTGCAAGCACTCGGCCAAAAACACGGCATCGCCCACCAGCTTTCGATGCCCGCTTCAGTTCTCCAGGGTTTTCACTGGTCTTTCTGGTCGATTGCGTTTCTCAATATTATTGCCTTTGCGCTCCTATTCAAGCTCAAAAACCGTTCGACGGTAGAGCTAAAGTAGCTACATCGGCTCATGCACCATCTTGATATGTGGTGTGGACTTATAAATGAACGGCTCTCCCTCACTGACAAAGCCGACTCGTTTATAAAAATCTTCAACTTGGACCTGAGCCTCAATTTCAATCTGTCTGCCTGGGAACTCTTGTTGGATTGTTTGCATAATTTTATCCAACAACTGACCACCAAATCCCTGGCCACGCACCTTGTTGCTCGCTGCAACCCGACCATCAGGATCCTGGTAAACGCGCTGTTGGTCAACCACAAAAACTTGCGCCCGTAATGCGAGAAGTTGATAAAGATCGGTTACCGTTAATTCATTGAATCGTTTAACCTGCCACATGCTTAATCCATCCCCTTCTTGAAAAGTAACTGATTAATGGTCTTGATACTTTGAAAATATTCTTCCTGCTCCGCGGGCGAAAGATCTTCAATCATCTTCTTAATCAGGTCGTTAGATTTCTGATTAATATCTTCAAATACCGCGTGACCATGTTCGGTCAGCGAAATATTAATTGACCGTGAATCCGTTGGTGAGGGTGTCTTTTGTAAGATCCCCTTATCTGTCAACCGTTTAATTGTCCGGCTGGCATAACTTTTATCCAGGTGCAGGGCCCGGGTGACTGCCATCGGGGTGTCGAGGTGGTTAACTGCCACTTCGATTAAGATCCGCCCCTCCGGCCAAGTTAGGTCAGTATCAAAAGTCCGTTTGTTCAATACTCCTAAGACTTGGGTGTAGTGCCGGTTAAATGCCCGAATACTATCAATTTCTTGGTCGGTTAACATAGTTACGTTCCTCCTTGATTAATGATGCTTTTTCACGAAAAGATTAAAGATAATGTTATACTGAGCGCCTGCAAGACCAAATAGCTCAATCTGTTCTTCTGTCGTCATGCTGTATGGGTATAGAGTTAATAAATGTTTGTTCAGCTCTTCCAAGTAGAGATATGAAAGACCAGCCCTTTCAAGCCCTAAAACTGCTCGTTGGTCACGTAATAAGTAACGCCACACTTCACGCATATACTCCTTTTGAAACCGTTCTTTAATTGTCTGGGGATGGTACTGCTGATCAAAGGCAGTTAATTCCTGTTGGATTAAAAAACGGACAAAATCTAATTTATCTGTAAAGTGCCGATAAAAAGTTGATCTTGCCACACCGGCAGTTGTTACCAACTGGCTAATCGTAATTTTTTCAAAACTCTTTTGGTCTAATAACTGTAATAATGCTTCCTTTAACGAAGAAAAAATCACTTGTTTCTCTTCGGCTCGTTTTTGCATAGACAATTCCCTCTTCATTGTCCGACTAACGTTAATTATTTCTCACTAAAATGATTATAAAGATAATGTTAGAAAGGTGTCTAAAATGAATCAAATAACAATCCAACAAATCACTGTCAATCAGCAAACATTCACGGTTCGGACAGCTGGACTGGATAATAAAGGTGACCTGGTGATGTTACTCCATGGTTTCCCCGAAAGTTCACTAATGTGGGAACCATTAATGATTGAACTAGCAAATCAGGGATACCGGGTAATTGCCCCTAATCAACGCGGCTATTCTGCTGGGGCTAGGCCAGCAGGTGTCCAAAATTATACGATGAAGTTACTGGCTGCTGATGTTGTTGCGTTAGCTCACTTTTTCGGTTTTCAACAAAAATTTCACCTAGTAGGTCATGACATTGGAGCAGTTGTTGGTTGGACAACCGCCACCCTCTATCCACAACTATTGAAGTCCTGGACTGCTCTTTCTGTCCCTAATTGGCCAGCATACATTTGGGCATTAGAAAATGATCCTGTCCAAAAGGAAAAGGGGCATTATGTTCATACCTTCCAGCATAAGTACATTCCAGAACTAATTCTTCGTGCATTTCACTACCGAGTATTAAGAAAACTATGGACCGGGTTCCCACAAACAACGATTGACACTTACCTAGATCTCTTTTCAGAAAAAGGCGCGTTAACAGCAGTTGTTAACTGGTATCGCGCCCTTCTCCAACTACCGCAAATTAATTACAAACAGATCACTGTACCAACCAAATTTATTTGGGGCAATCAAGATTTGGCAATTGCTAGGAGTGGTGTTGAGCGAAACCGCCAATATATCAGTGGCCCATATCAATTTGTCGAATTAGACGCTAGTCACTGGTTCATGGAATTCAACCGTGAAGAAATTTGCAAAGAAATTAGTGAACACATTAAAAAGTATTCCTAATAACTGATTGTTAAACATTATAGCTGATTTAGTTTACTTTAGCCACTATATTAAACAGGTAGGCGAGCACTACTGAAGGACCAGTCCACCTAATCGTTGAGGTTGAACCCATGAAGAGGCCAACCCCGATAGAGCCGCCAATGCCGATCATTTCCATTTGCAGCGGGGTCATTGACCGGCGAAGTTTTTTACTTACAACGTTTTTTGCCATTCACATTCCTCCCCTATAAAACTTGTACTTTAATGCGTTTCTTTAGCCGCCCTTTGTTCTTTAACTGGATAAACTTAAAGTTCCCTACCTCTCCGGTTGAAGCCACATGAGTGCCAGCACATGCTTGCTCATCGAAGTCACCGATTTTGACCAGGCGGACGTTTGTAATTGACTTAGGAATCAGGTTGGTGTACGTCCTAATCAGGTCCTCTTCGTTCAAAGTATTTCGGTCAATTGTCGCGGTGGTAACCGGGAAGTCGTCTTTAATTAGTTGCTGGATATTTTGCGTAATTAGCTCCGGATCAAACTCACTCGGGACATTGTCCTCCTGAAATTCGACTTCGAGTCGGGCGTGGTCTGACATTATCCCGCTACTGGTGACTAACGCATGGTATTTGCGGTACAAGTAGCCGGAAATAATGTGGAGTAAAGTGTGATAACGCATGTTTTGGTAGCGGAAGGCCCAGTCAATCTGGATGAACGCCGCCTGGTCATCACCCACGATTGGTCGGTCCAGCTTGTAGCTAATCCCGTCCTCCTGGCCGCGTCTGATTTCAACTACCTGGTACCATTCTTCGTTAATCAACAGTTTCGCCTGGTCGGCAGGTTGCCCACCGCCACCAGGATAGATGATGGTTTGGTCTAGAC
>SKEG01001570.1_pt1 | contig 17413 bp, 13 predicted proteins | sample 4826631 | NCBI WGS metagenome assembly SKEG01 (sample SAMN11008815, study PRJNA524170) | human gut metagenome | biome: Human fecal sample; material: Feces; isolation source: fecal sample from pouch patient p26, p34, p50 | host: Homo sapiens | place: Israel: Tel-Aviv | collected 2016-11-02
TGGTATACTGTGCAAAAAACATCGGAGGTGCGACCATGAACATCAAGCTGACACTGGGAGAACGGCTCAAAGACCTGCGTGTGGAGCGGAATCTGAAGCTGGAAACGCTGGCAGAGCAGACGGGTCTGTCCAAATCGGCACTGTCGAAATATGAGAGCGACGATGTGACCGACCTCAGCATTTATGCGGTGACAACGCTGGCTGAGTTCTATGGCGTGACCACGGACTACCTGCTGGGGGTGACGGAAAACAAAAAACGCCCAGATGCAGTCCTTTCGGACTTGCATCTGAGCGATGGCGCAGTGGACGTATTAAGGAATGGAAAATTCAATCATCGGCTGCTGTGTGAGCTTCTGGAACATCCCGATTTTGCCCGGTGGATGACCGACCTTGAGATCTGTGTGGACGGGCTGGTCAGTGACCGCATCCGGGACATGAATGCCATGGTAGAAGCCACCAGACAGGAACTGGAAAAGAGATACCATGCCGATACAGAGGACCTGACCATGCGGACGCTGAAGGCAGCGCAGATCAACGAGGACGAATATTTCGGGCGGATCCTCTACGATGAGCTGGCGGCGATCTTAAAGCAGATCAAAGCGGCACATGGGGCTGATAAGACCACATCGGACGGTGCAGCGATCGAACAAGCGAGGAAGCAGCTTGAAAATGCGCAGAAGTTTGAAGGTTCCCCGTTGGAAAAGAAGATGAATGTCCTGATGGGACAGATCGGCATCGACTATTCCAAGCTGACGAAAGAAGAACAGATGACCCTGCTGCGGGTGTTCAACAAATCCTCCATGCTGAAGCACCGCACAAAGGCAGGGATGCGGGGCAAGCACAGACGTTGATCATTTGCCCTGTGCCTTATAGAAGAAACGCTGCTGCGGCAGGACGGGAGAACGTACACCATTGGTTCCTCTGCAAGCCTGCGCTGGGTGGGCGGAGATCGTCAACTGCCATGCCCATCCACGCATCCTTCTGCCGCAGAACAGGTGCTTGCCGGAGCCGCTCGCAGCCCCTTTTCTGCATCAGCCGGAACCAAGGTGTAACACACTAGACTTTGCAGGCAAAGTCGTGTGCCAAAGGGATGCTGCCTCTCGCCTGTCGGCTCGGTCAGGTGCTTCAAAATGCGCTGCATTTTGAGGTCGCCACTGGCGACCCGCACCCCTTTGGAAACCCAAGAGAAACGCCCATCAACTGCGCTGCTCGTCCTCGGCCAGTGCGCTGATCCACTTGCCCATGGCCTTGACCAGCGGAACGACGAGCGCATTCCCCATGGTGAAATAGCGCAGTCGTTCCGGTATCCCGACTGTCAAGCTTAAACTGTGAGATGCCTCTTTTTTTCATCGTTTCCCAAAATGGTTCAAGTGAAATCATACGAAATACCATCCAATCTTAACTTTATGTAATTGAATGGTACGTGACATCTCACACATTGACAATTGCCCGTAAACGGGCTATAATTTCATTGAAAAGTTCGTAGGAAGGAGATTTTATGAAACCCTTGAAAATCGCAAGTCTTTTTCTGGCTTTCCTGCTCGGCTGTCAGCTGGCGTTGCCAGCCTTTGCCGATGGGTCGTACCTTATTTACTTTGATACGAGTGGCGGCACGGGCGTACCCGTCATCGCCAGTACTACCTCATCTGGCAAGCTGTCACAACTGCCCACCCCGACCATGAGTGGTTACACCTTTGAGGGATGGTACACTGACGAGCTGGAGGGTGATAAAATCACCCTCAACACCGAATTTGGTGCTGACACTACAATCTACGCCCACTGGGTTGCTAACCTAAAAGACCGTTCACCGTCTGTTGCCACATCTTCTGCACCCGGTTCCGGTTTCAAGCTTAAAGATCATGCCGGAACCATTCTGGTCGCTGGGACACTGCTTTTTACGTTTATTGTCATTTCTGCAAGATAAAGGAGCTTTTTATGAACTCTCCGCTCAAATACCCCGTTTCCTATACTGAAATCACTCCTGAAGAAGCTCTTTCTGTTATCGGCGGTGCAGACAACACAAGCGGCTTTTCTGCGTTTCTGAACAATGTGAGCAAGCTTAGCAAAGTCCTTAACTATATGGCACGTATCTTTTCTTCCACCAGCTCTATGCTCAACAATTTTATCACGGCTTATAACACGCTCCAGCAGCTAAATGAGTACATCCGTGAGAATTATTAAGGCTTTGGTTCGCACCGGCTGAACCGGTTTAATAAAAAAAGGAGGTCTATTATGAAAAAATTGCGGCTGTTGGCGTGGATCATCACGCTGACTATGCTGTGCGAGTTGCTGCCCCTTGGCACATTTGCACAGTCTGACATAGGGCAAAGTCTTGCACAGGCGGTTGCTCAAAATCTTGAGGAAGAAAACAGCAAAGCTGTTGCCGCCGGTAAATGCGGAGACAATTTAACATGGAGTTTATCTGATGATGGAACTCTGACCATCAGCGGAACGGGCGATATGTATAATTACAACGATGTTGCCCCATATAATATCTCGCCTTGGTATCACGATTTAACTTCTTCCAATTCTGGTGGATACTCTGGCGTGTCTATTAAAAATGTTACCATTCGCGAAGGCGTCACAAGTATTGGCAATAATGCTTTTTTAGGTTGTGGCAAAATTTCAAATATTGAATTTCCTGATAGTCTTACCTCAATTGGAAAGAGTGCTTTCAATCCTAGTCCCGCATTAAATGAAGTTACTCTTCCTAAAAATTTAGTCAATCTTGGAGCATCTGCTTTTTCTAGTGGTAATTTTTCCTCTATTGAAATTCCAGAAGGTGTCACTTCAATTCAACAATATACATTTTCCGGATGTAAAAAGCTCGCCTCAATTCAGCTTCCCAAAAGCCTTATATCTATTGAAGATGGCGCTTTTAATCACTGTGAATCTTTAACATCCATTCATATTCCACAAAAAGTAACCGATATCAAAAAATATGCTTTCTGGTATTGTTCCTCTCTGACAAATCTGGAGCTTCCATCCGGAATATCTAAAATCAATGAGGGAACTTTTGATAGTTGTGCCGCACTTAGTTCTATCTCTATTCCTAAATCTGTAACTTCGATTGAAGATTCTGCATTCTATGGATGCGCCTCTCTCACAGACGTCTATTTTGAGGGTACTCAGAGTCAGTGGGATGCAATTTCTGTGTCCAAATACCAAAATGACGCTCTTCAAACCGCCACCATCCATTACCTATCTAGCGGGGCAGAAGAGAAAACCGAGTTTACGTTTGGAAGAGATAATTTAAGTTTTCTAAATAAATCAGGGGACTTTTTCTCCTTCGCTGACCGCGCAAACAACGTTCTCAGTAAGTTAGCGCTTGTCAATCCTCGACCTTTAAATCCATCTCAAAAGAATCAAATTATTTATAATATATCTGATGAGAAGTTTGACCAATTGACCACTAAACTGACTCCAACACTAAAGAAGCGATTTCTCGATGCACGATTAAGCGAATGGGGCGGTTCTTGCCGTGGAATGTCAACTGTTGTCATGTTACATTACCTCCACTCAGATATGCTTCCTCTTTCTCAACTCCCAACCATTTCTGAATCCACTCCTTACGAACTCCCCTCTCCGAAAGATAATGATGACGTCAGTAATCTTATCAACTACTACCAACTCGCTCAATTTCTTCCTACATACCAATTGAAGAAAAGAGAGACCTTAGTAAACTCTCTTCTTGATTTTTCAGGCACACTTTCAGACTTAATCGATTCGCTGGAAAATGGGACCCCTGTGCTGGTCGGTATGCAGAGTAATCGCGGTGGGCATGCAGTTGTATTTCTAAAAATCCTCTCTGAAGATGACAATGAATATAAGATAAGCATTTACGACCCCAATTATAGTACAGCCCAAACACTCAAGCTCTTAAAGACTCCTTATGTTCCTGCCTCAGAAGAAGGTCCAGAAGGCTTTTTGCATGTTCAATACGGAACCTTTAATTACATTCAATGTTATATTAAGGCCTCTGACCTTGAACACATTGATATTCGTAATTACTTCGGATTATCTGATAACGAGTCCTATATAGACTATGATATGCCTTCCATAAGTATCTCCCCCAATTCGGACATCATCTTCACATCTGGCGATAAAACTTATTATCGCACTAAAAATGGAGAAATCGTTTATTCTGATTCTTCCATCATTTCTTTCTTTGATGAATATGCAGACGAAACCGGTTCTTCAAATCTCAATATCTGTATTCCTTCTGCACTTTCCACCAGCCCAATCCAACTTGATATTGCGCCACTCAACGGGACAAGTGATACCAATATCCTCCTCAACAGCACTCTTCTCTCCATCTCCACCAGCGGCTCTGTCGAGTTGACCTACAACGAAGCGGCCCGAACGGTTGACGTGACCGCAGAAGACCCGACAGATGTGAATCTGCTGTTCACGCAAAACACCACAAATGAAGCATGGCCGTGGAACAGTTGGGCAATTGATACAACTGGAACGACCTTTTTCCATGCTGAGCTAAAGGATGACGGTTTACACCTGAGCGGTGATGGCATTGCCAATGCTCAATATGCGACGGAGAACGCTGATACCGATATTGTTGACAGTGGCACTATCCCTGCCAAGGCTACTGATGTTACCATCGTTAAGAAGGACGGCAACAATCAGCAGACCGAAATTAAGGATAACACTCAGACGAAGCCTACTGACCCCGACAAACTCACTGTTACGGTGGTGGACGGAAAAATTACGGCAATCGATGATGTACCGATTGCAGATGATACTACCGTTCTGGATAATGTAGCGGCAGAAACCAAAATCACCATCACAGCTGACGATAAGAGCGCTGATGGCAAGACCTTCCGTGAATGGGTTGTCACTCCGGCAGACAGTGTCACGCTGAGTGATGCCAGCAGCTCTACCGCTTCCTTTACTATGGGCGCGGTGTCCGTTACCATCAAAGCACAGTACGATTCCACGACTCCTACACCTACCCCCACCCCCGGCGGCGGTGATTCCGGCTCCGGTGGCGGTGGTGGAGACGGCGGTGGTGCTGCTGTCATTCTCGGTCTTGGTGCTGCGGCTGCTATCACAGCCGGTATTGTCCTGACCATGCCTGTTGATGTACAGGGCCGTGTGGAGCTGGCAAACCATGCCGCCGTACCCGGTGCAAAAGTCTCACTGCTGCAAAACGGTAATGTCGTGACGCAGACCACAGCAGACGAGAGCGGCCATTTCTCCCTCAAGGCAAAGCGCGGCGATTATGAGCTGACTGTAGTTTACACCGATGCAAACGGACAGTTTGTACAAAAGACTTCCAGGATTAAAGCCCCCACAAAAGACTTTGTCGTTACCTTCTGAGGATTCTCGTACCTGCCGAATGAAACCATGTCCTTCTCCGCTCTCTCCAAAGTGCGAAAATAGTACCATTGAAAAAATGTATTTTTGAGAGCAGTCTGAAAAATACAGAGATGCAGCAAGGAGGACTCCGTGGAGAAGCAAGCATTGGCAGTACGGAAACAGCAATGGTATCAGACGATCACTGCAGCGAAACAAAGTGGGCAGAGCATAAAAAGTTGGTGTGCAGAGAATGGCGTACTGCTTTCCAGCTTCTACAGCAGGCAGCGAAAAATGAGGAGTGCGTTGTTGCCGTACTCCAGCGGCTTATTGTAGAGCAGCCAGTCCAGCTCTGCCCGCTGTGCCGGGGTGTTGCCGTATTCGTCCTCCACAGCGATGCAGTCGATGGCAAGAGTAGTGCCATCTGCGAACCGGGCTTCCACCCGGTTGGTGTCCATGTTGTAGCGGCAGGAAAGCAATTTTGTCATAATAGTATCCTCCAAGACTTGATTTTTGGTGTATGGTCACTCGAACCAATGCCGTCAAGTCGTTGTCGGATAAATCGATTTTTCATTTGTCTGGGAGTAAGTGCACGGTTTCTGCACGTTTTTTGCACGGTTTCAAAACGTGCAAAGGGTGCAAATCGTTGCAAAATCGGACAAAGAGTGCAGAAACTCGAAGCTCAAAACTTGCGATGTATCGCAGAGAAATAACGTTAAAACGTAACTTCCAAAAATTGAGGGAATCGACCGGCGTGCGCTACGAATCAGTAGGCCGGGGGTTCGAGTCCCTTCCATCGCACCAAATAATGAAAATCCGAACCTTTTCTCAATAGGAGAAGGGTTCGGATTTTTTGTTTCTTCGGAAAGCAAAATACCGCGGTTGCGCAGCAATGAAAGCCCCAGTGGGGCTTTTGAGCGACCGAACGGTCTTGCGCAAGCAAGATGGAGGGGCCTCCGCCCCGACAAGTGACCATAAAAGAAAAATACCGCCCACGCAGCGTAGCGATGATTTTGTCGGGTGAAGTAAGCGGCAAAATGAATCGGGTGTGTTGCGGGGCGGTAAGTTCTTTCGTGGACTTTTCCTCACGGAAGTGGTGGGTCTCACGGTGATAACCAACCACTTTCTGTGGCTGTGTTCAAAATGAACACGACCACATTTTGTGGGTGGTTTCAAACCAATCCACAAAGACGGTGGGATTTACAGAAAAAATACTACTGTATGTGAAATTCGTCAAGAGGGTTTTGGAAAACCCCTATTCTCACACTCATCCACCCTATCATGTGGGAAACCACGGGCATGATCTTGTGATCATGAGTTCTCCCAAAATGCTGACCCCAAATGAATACGATGTGTTTTTCAGCTTTCTGGAAAACACGGTGATGAAAAACGCATACTGACAGTAAAACCGCTCCGAGCGTTCTGCCCGGAGCGGTTTTGCGTCAGCAGTATTTATGCAGAATGGTCATAGACGGAGGGAGAAGTCATGCGTCCTTGCACAGCTTGGTCAATTCTTCGATGGCGGCATCCTCGTCCGGGCCATCGGCAGCGATGGTCACGGTCTCGCCGCACTTCACGGCCAGACCCATTACGGCAAAGATCTTCTTCATGTCGGCGACTTTGCCGTTCTTAGTCATAGTGACTTTGCTCTCAAAGCCTTTGGCAGCTTTGCTCAGGATACCGGCGGGACGGGCGTGCAGACCTTCTTTGTCCTGAATGGTGATATCGATGCTCTTCATAAAAATCTCTCCTTTTTGGAATCGTTATTGTAAGTGCTCCAGCACATAGTTCATATCGGAAGTGGTCTTGAGCTGTTCCAGCGCATCCTCGTCTTCAAGGATCTCGCAGACATTGCCCAGCAGGTCAAGATGGTCGTTACCGACACCGGCAATGCCGAACACGAGGTAGGCTTTTTCATCGCCGAAGTCCACGCCCTGCGGATATTGCAGCAGGACAACGCCGGACTTTTTAACGGTGCCCTTCTTCTGGCTGGTGCCGTGGGGAATGGCTACGCCCATGCCCATGTAGGTGCTCACCAGCTTTTCGCGCTCCACCATGGCATCGGCGTAACTGTCATCCACATAGCCCCGCTTTGCCAGCAGCGCACCGGCGGCACGGATGGCCTCCTCCTTGGTGACGGAGGGCAGACCCAGCTGGATGTCCTCCGCCTGGATCTTCATCACGGAACCGTTGGCTTTGGAAGCCTCGGTCACGGCAGCCGCCAGAGGGGCTACGGCTGCATTGCGCAGATCGGATACGATCTCCTCATTGGCGGCAGCTTCGGCCTTGGCATCCAGTGCCGGGGTAGTGGAGGTCAGTGCATTGTACAATGCGTCCAGATGCGGATCTGCAAGGAAGTTATCCAATGTAACAAGCTGTGCCTGCGGGGCGCACTTGGCGGCACGGTCAGCCAGAACGCGCTGGCAGACCACTACGTCCGCGTCGGCGGGGATGGTATCCACGCTGGAGTTGGTCACGGTCAGGTCGGGGCGCTCCGCCTTAATGCGGTTGTGGAACTTGGTAGCACCCATGGCGCTGGAACCCATACCGGCATCGCAGGCAAAGACGATCTTGCGGATCTGACCGACATTTACGGCAGTAGGCTCAGGAATCTCGCCCTTAGCCTGTGCCTTCATCTCCTTCATTTCGTTCTGGGCGTCGGTCAGGCTCTTGGTGTGACCGGAGGTCGCTTTCAGAATGACCGAGGACAGGATAAAGGAGACTGCACCGGCGATGACAACGCCCAGCAGAACGGTGAGAATGGAATCCCGGGGAGCCATTGCCATGTAGGCGATGATGGAACCGGGAGAAGCAGGACCGGACAGACCTGCACCGGTCATAGAGTAGAACAGGATGGCGCAGAAGTTGCCCACGATGGGGGCGATGATGATCACGGGGTTCATCAGGATGTAGGGGAAGTAGATCTCGTGGATGCCGCCCAGCAGGTGGATGATCACAGCACCGGGAGCGGACTGGCGGGTGGTGTCGTCCTTGCAGAAGAAGCAGTAGGCCAGCAGGACACCAAGACCGGGACCGGGGTTGGCTTCCAGCATATACATGATGGAGCGGCCGGTCTCAGCGGCCTGGCTTGCACCGATGGGGCTGAAGATGCCGTGGTTGATGGCGTTGTTCAGGAACAATACCTTTGCAGGCTCAATAAAGATGGACACCAGCGGCAGCAGGCTGTGTGCCACAAGGAAGTCCACACCGGCGGTCAGCACAGTGAGGATGGCGGTCATGAACGGGCCGATGACGTAGTAGCCGAGGATGGCCAGCAGCATACCCAGAATGCCGATGGAGAAGTTGTTGATCAGCATCTCGAAACCGGCGGGGATATGGCCTTCCACCTTCTTATCGAATTGCTTGATGACCCAGCCGGCCAGAGGGCCCATGACCATGGCGCCCATCAGCATGGTGTAGTCCGAGCCGCAGATGCAGCCCACCACGGCGATGGCGGCGATGACGCGGCCGCGGTCGCCTGCAATCATCTTGCCGCCCTGCCCTGCAATGAGGATGGGCAGCAGGTAGGTCAGCATCGGGGAGACCATGCTGGCCAGCTTTTCGTTGGGGAACCAGCCCGCTTCAATGAACAGAGCGGTGAGGAAGCCCCACGCGATGAATGCGCCGATATTCGGCATGACCATGCCGCTGAGGAACTTGCCAAAGCGGGAAACAGCGTTTTTCATTTGTAGCTCTCCTTTTTCACTTGAAAGGCAGGCGGTGCAGCTCCTGTGGCATGGGAGCTGCGGCCTGCGGACGGGTTATTCGGAGGAGCTTTCGTTTCGTTCTGGCACTATTCTAGCCGATACTGCGCCGGATTTCAATGGTGACAAGCGGTGGGGTTGTCACCGGAGGATGGTGACACCAGTGGGCTGATACGGCAACATTTCCAATGGATGCGCGGGTGATTTGTGCATATTTGCTGATGCGCCGGGATACAAGACGGGAACAAGGAAGCTTTTGTCACCGGGCAATGGTGACAAAAAACACACAACTTCTTTTCTGCGTTGGGGGCTGGCAGACGGGGTAGCACTATGTTACAATAGAAGCAATGGGTAACTTTTGGGAAAAGGAGAGAAGTAACATGGGTGCGGTGTATCGTGAGGAACTGTCGGCAAATGCACGGAAGCTGATCGAGCAGCTGCTCAGCCTTCCGCAGGGCTGGGTGACGGCGGCGGCGCTGGCTGAAAGCATCGGGGTCAGCCGCCGCACCGTGCTGCGGGAGCTGCCCGCTGTGGAGCAGTGGATGCAGGCTGCCGGGGCGCATTTTGTGCGGAATCCCGGCAAGGGTCTGCTGCTGGATGAAGCGCCGGAGCGGCGAGACGCACTGCGCACCCAGCTGAACAGCGGCGACAGGAAAAAACTTTCCCGCGCAGAGCGGCGGCAGCAGCTTTTGACAAGGCTGCTCAGCGAGCAGGAGCCCTGCAAAACAGCGGTACTGGCACGGGCGCTTGGCGTTTCGGAAAGCACGTTGTCTGCGGACTTGGATGAACTTGAGACCAGGCTACACCCCTACCGGGTGGAGATGTTCCGCCGCCCCGGCGTGGGGGTCTGGCTGCAGGGGGATGCTTCTTCCTACCGGAGGGTGGTGTCTGCCCTGCTGCGCAGCAGTATGCCGGAAAAGGAACTGGCAGAGGTGCTCTGCGGACGGATGCCGGAAAACGAGATCTTCTCGACCCTGCTGGATACAAAAACGGCCGAAAAGGTCTGGGCGGTTTTGCAGCAGTTTGAACAGGAAGAGCAGCTCCATCTGCCGGATGCAGGCTTTCTGGCGCTGGCGATCCATTGCACCCTGACCATTCAGCAGCTGCGGCAGGGCGGCGACAAGGGCAGCGCCCCCAGAGGGCTGCGCCCGGCGGGCAATCATGCTGCCCGGCTGGTGGCGGCGCTGAACCGCGCCTTCGGGCTGACCCTGCCGCCTGAGGAAGCGCAGTATCTGGAACTGTATCTCGCTGCTTATCTGGGTGCGGAGGATCCTTGGGGCAGTGCGCAGGAGATGGAACTGCGGAATCTGGAAGCCGCCCTTATCCGGGAAATGGAAAAGGCGCTGCACACAGACCTTTCCGGTTACACCTCCCTGCGGGATGACCTGTACTGCCACCTGCGCCCCATGCTGCTGCGGGTGGAGCAGAACATTCGTACCGAAAACCCCCAGCTGGACACCATCCGCACCGCCTACCCCGGCCTGTGGAAAGCCACCCGCGCCGCCTGTGATGCGGTGCAGCAGCAATTCGTCTTGCCCGCCATCTCGGACGACGAAGCGGCCTACCTTGCCATGCACTTTGGCGCAGTGCTGGAACAGAATGCCATGTTCCGGCTGCGGCTGCGGGTGGTAGTGGCCTGTCCGCTGGGCATGGGCTCCAGCCGCTTTCTGGCTTCCCGGCTGGGAAACGAGTTTCCCTCTTTGCAGGTGGAGGGGTGCTGCTCGGTGCGGGAGCTGAACACTGCCGACCTGCGTCGGAGAAAAATCGACTTCATTATCTCCACCGTGCCGCTGGAACTGGATTACCCGGCGGTGTGCATCAGCCCTTCCCTGCTGGAACCGGATCGTGCCGTGCTGAAGGACGCTATCACGCGGTACAGCCAGAACCGCGCAGAACCGGAACCGGCGGTGCAGCCTGTGCAGGATGCACCGCACGCAGGCTCTAAGCTGCAGTATTATGCGCGCCTGACCCGGTCCATGACCGGGCTGCTGGAACATCTGACCATCCAGCCCGTCAAGGTTCCCGGCAGCCGCGCTGCCCTCATCCATGCAGCGGCGCAGCTGTTCTGCCCGCAGGAAGCGGACGCCCGGCTGGTGGAGCAGCAGCTTCGCCGCCGTGAAACGCTGGGCGATACCTACATCAAATCCCTGTATGCCCTGCTGCTCCATTGCAGGACAAGTGCGGTAAAGGACTGCCGCTTGGGCTATCTGCAGGCACAGCCGCCGGTCTATGAGCCGGGGCGCATCGTGCTGGGGGCACTGGTGCTGCTGGCCCCGGATGACGGGAACGGCGTCCCGGTGGAGGTCATGCAGAATGTCAGCGGGCAGCTGATCGAAACGCCCCGGCTGATGGAGACACTGCGCGCCGGCCAGCAGCAGGAAGCGGCAGACCTGCTGGAACAGGGCTTTGAACGTGGCTTTTTTGCGGACTGCAAACCGCCGCACACAAAATGAACTGAAAACGCACTCCCGGCTTTTGCCTTTTGGGCAGAGCCGGGAGTTTTTTGCTGTTATAACAAGATACCTATTAGAGAACTTTTGAACTAAAAATCATGTATCCCAGAAAGTTGGCGAAAAGCACTAAAAACACGCAGTGCAATTTGTTGAAACAACAGCTTGACAGGGGCGAAAACTGTTGGTATTATAATGCTAGAGCTTTCGTTTCAACAGTTTCGAGTTTCATAACAACAATCATGAAGGAGGCTGTTGTTCCCATGATCTACACCGTAACATTGAATCCGGCGCTGGACAAGACCGTTGAGATCCCGAACCTTGCGCTGGACACCGTAAACCGGATCACCAAGATGCGTACCGATCCCGGTGGCAAGGGCATCAACGTCAGCAAGGTGATCGCAAAGCTGGGTGGGACCAGCAAGGCCATCGGCATTCTGGCCGGTAACAGCGGCAGAGCCATTCAGGACGCATTGGACAGTGAAGGGCTTGCCCACAACTTCCGTTTCGTGCCCGGCGAGACCCGCACGAACCTGAAGGTCATCGACCCGGAAAACCACACCAACACCGACATCAACGAGCCGGGCATCGAGGTGGATGCCCCGGAGCTGACCGCCCTGCTGTACGACCTGCTGAAGGAACTGAAACAGGGGGATATCGTGGTGCTGGCAGGCAGCCTGCCGAAGGGTGCCCCCAAGGACACCTACTACACATGGGTGGAATCCTGCAAAAAGGCAGGGGCAAAGGTCTTTCTGGATGCAGACGGCGAGCTGCTGGCAGAGGGGCTGAAGGCTGCTCCCTATCTGGTCAAACCCAACAACGACGAGCTTTCCCGCATGATGGGCCGGGAGCTGAAAACGCTGGATGAACTGGCCGATGCCGGTCAGGCGCTCATCCGCAGGGGCATCGAACATGTGGTGGTGTCCATGGGCGGTCGGGGTGCGCTGTATCTCCGCAAGGACAGCGTGATCTACGCTCCGGCACTGAAGGTCAAAGTGGGCAGCACGGTGGGTGCCGGCGACAGCGTGGTCGCCGCTCTCGCCTACGCCGAAGCGGAAGGACTTAACGAAGAAAACACCGTTCGCTTGTCCATCGCCACAGGAGCCGCCAATGTGATGTGCAGCGGCACACAGGCCGCAGAGCGCAGCCAGATCGAAGAACTGCTGCCGCTGGTCACCTTCCAGCATCTGTAAAACTTCTTGAAAACACAACGGTAACTGTTATAATAAAAGGAGAGTTTCATTATGAAAGTCAAAGCTGTTCGTCTGCACGCCGCCAACGACCTGCGTCTGGATACTTTTGAACTGCCGGAGATCAAGGACGATGAGATCTTGGTCAAGGTCGTTTCCGATAGCATCTGCATGTCTACTTACAAGTGCGCCATCCTCGGCACTGCTCACAAGCGTGTGCATCCGGATGTAGCCGAGCACCCCGCCATCATGGGTCACGAGTTCGCCGGTGATATCGTCAAGGTGGGCAAGGCGCATCAGGACAAGTTCAAGCCCGGCATGAAGTTCACCCTGCAGCCCGCCCTGAACTACAAGGGCACCATGTGGAGCCCCGGCTACTCCTACGAGTTCTTCGGCGGCGACGCCACCTACTGCATCATCCCTGCCGAGGTCATGGAACTGGGCTGCCTGCTGGAGTACAAGGGCCGTGCTTACTACGAGGCTTCTCTGGCCGAGCCTATGAGCTGCTCCATCGGTGCTTTCAACGCCGCCTACCACACCAAGATGGGTGTGTACCATCACGATATGGGCATCAAGAAGGGTGGCAAGCTGGCGATTCTGGCCGGTGCAGGCCCCATGGGTCTGGGTGCTCTGACCTACGCACTGCACCGTGATGTGCGCCCCGGCATGGTGGTGGTCACCGATATCAACGAGGATCGTCTGGCCCGTGCGGAGTCCCTCTTCCCCCCGAAGGAGGTCAAGGAGAAGGACGGCATCGACCTGTACTTCGTCAACACCGCCAACATGGCAGACCCCGCTGCCGAGCTGCGGGAGCTGACCGGCGGTACCGGCTTTGATGATGTGTTCTGCTACGCCCCCATCGCGCCGGTGGTGGAGCTGTCCAGTGCTGTGCTGGGTCGTGACGGCTGCCTGAACTTCTTTGCAGGCCCCACCGACAAGCAGTTCAGCGCCAAGATGAACTTCTACGATGTGCACTACAATTCTACCCATGTCATGGGCACCACCGGCGGTAATACCGCCGACATGATCGAGTCGCTGGAACTGACCGCCGCTAAGCGCATCGACCCGGCTGTGATGGTCACCCACATCGGCGGTCTGAACGCCGCTGCCGAGACCACCCTCAACCTGCCCAAGATCCCCGGCGGCAAAAAGCTGATCTACACCCACCTGACCATGCCCCTCATCGCCCTGACCGATCTGCGTGCCAAGGGCGAACAGGACAACGACCCCCGCTATACCGCACTGGCTGACATCGTGGATGCCCACAACGGCCTGTGGTGCCCGGAAGCAGAGGAATATCTGCTGGCAAACTTCAACCCGGAGGACTAAGCAGAACGTGCCATGGGACAGGACAAACGCAGACAGGAGGAATCCCCCATGGAACAACGCCGCAATCAAATCGTGGAGCTGGTGAACCGCAAAGGCAGCATTAGCTTTGCCCAGCTCAAGGAAGCTTTCCCTTCCGTTTCGGAAATGACCCTGCGCACAGACCTGAAAGCACTGGATGAAGCCCGCCGTGTGGTGCGGGTGCATGGCGGTGTCAAGTCGGTGGAGCAGGTGGTAGGCACAGACGACCTGCTGAGCCGCCGTGCCGCCCGCAATGCCGAAGCAAAGCAGATCATTGCCGAAAAAGCCGCTGCTCTGCTGCGCCCCAACACCACCCTGTTTCTGGATTCCGGCAGCACCGCCACAGCAGTGGCCCGGTGCATCCCGGATCAGCCCATGCTCATCTACACCAGCGGCCTGAGCTGCGCCATGGAGCTGGCAAAGCTGGAAAAGCCCAATGTATCCCTGCCGGGCGGCAGACTGAACCGGTTCAGCCTGAGCGTCTGCGGTGCACAGAGCATCCAGACGATGGAGGGCATCAACTTTGATCTGCTGCTGCTGGGCGTGACCAGTTACAGCCCGGAAACCGGTTTTACCTGCGGCGTGGAGGATGAAGCACGGCTCAAGCAGACCGTGCTCCGCCGCTGTGACTGTGAGCAGAAAGCCGTGCTGCTGGATTCCTCCAAGATCGGACTGAAAAGCACATTCCATATCTGCGAGCTGTCCGATATTGATATTGTGATCTCGGACGGAAAGCTGCCCGTAGAATTTTTACAGGCCTGCCGGAACGCAGGCGTAACAGTACTATAAAAGGAGCGTTATTATGAAGATCATCCGCGCAAAAGATTATCAGGATATGTCCCGCAAAGCGGCCAACATCATCTCCGCACAGGTCATCATGAAGCCGGACTGTGTACTGGGTCTTGCCACCGGCGGCACCCCGGTGGGCACTTATGCCCAACTGGTGGACTGGTACAACAAAGGCGATTTGGATTTCTCCGAGGTCACTACTGTCAATCTGGATGAGTACCGCGGCCTGCCCAAGGAGCATCCCCAGAGCTACTGGTATTTCATGAATGAGAACCTGTTCAGCAAGGTGAATATCGACCCGGCCAAGACCAACCTGCCGGACGGCACCAATCTGGACACCGCCGCCGAGTGTGCCCGTTACAACGGTATCATCCACAAGCTGGGCGGCATCGACCTGCAGTTGCTGGGCATCGGCCCCAATGGTCATATCGGCTTCAATGAGCCGGGCGAAGCCTTTGAGCTGGAGACCCACTGCATCGACCTTGCGCCCACCACCATCGAAGCCAACAAGCGCTTCTTTGACGGCAACGAGGCCCTTGTCCCCAAACAGGCATACACCATGGGCATCAAGACCATCATGCAGGCACGCAAGGTGTTGGTGGTAGCCAACGGTAAAGCCAAGGCACAGGCCGTCAAGGACGCAGTGACCGGCCCTGTGACCCCTGCCTGCCCCGGCAGCATCCTGCAGCTGCATCCGGACTGCATCCTTGTGGCAGACGAGGAAGCACTGAGCCTGCTGTAAACTCCCAAAGCCAACTTCTTCATTTACCATAACTTTGCTTAAGATCCAACCAAAGCACAGAAAGGGCCGGACTCGTTGCACGGGTTCGGCCCTTTCTGTCAGAAATAAGATTTATCTTGCAATCTTACGCAAAGAGCAACTCCAAAAGAGCCGTCATGGAGATGGTGGGTTCGCCTGCTGCGGGATTTACGCTGAAAATACGCTGAAAAGAGGTCGCCCCGATCGGTGGCCTCTTTTTTGCTGCCGCGAACTGTCTGGCTGCGGCAGCGGATAACAGCAAGGTCCATTGCGCTTTGTTTTGCCCGGATGCGCACCCGCAGAAAGCTCTCCCTCGTCAAACTGCCCAAAATACGCCCGGAAAGTTCTACTTGAACTGAATCCGGAATCAATATATAATTGGGTTAGAAACCAATTATAGAAAAGGATGATTTCCAATGGCGCGCAGATACGACAGCAAAGAAGCAAAACGGCGGATACTGACCGCCTGTGTCCGGCTTTTTCTGGAAAAAGGCTACACGAACACCAAGGTTGCAGAAATTTTAAAGGAAGCAGATGTTTCCGCCGGGTCGTTCCAGAATATTTTCCGCACCAAGGACGGCGTGCTGACCGAGCTGATCGGCATGATGTTCAGCAGGCAGTTCGGCGCGGTAAGGCCGCTGGCGGCAAACGCCCCCTCGCCGGTGTACCTCTACGCGGTGGAAACGGCTTTGCAGCTGGCGGTGACCGAGCTGAGCGAGAACCTGCGGGATATCTATGTGGAGGCGTACACCTTCCCCGCCACGGCGGAGATCATCCACCGCAGCACCACGGCCGAGCTGCAGGCGGCGTTCAGCGCGTATCTGCCCGGGTGCGCCGAGTGCGACTTCTATGAGATGGAGCTGGGCACGGCTGGCATGATGCGCGGCTACATGGCACGGCGGTGCGACCCCTACTTTACGCTGGAGCGCAAAATACGGCGCTACCTGAGCATGAGCCTGAGTGCGCTGCAGGTCCCCGCGCAGGAGCGCGAGCAGGTCATCGCTTTTGTGGCGGAGATCGATATGCTTGCCGAGGCGCGGAAGGTGGTAGATGCCGTGCTTGCATCGCTGTCCGTGCAGTTTGATCTGAAAGGATAACAAGGTTTGATGATAAGGAGGGAGCAACATGAAAAAATGGCTGATCCGGTGTTTGACGGTGCTGGCAATGGTGTGCCTGATACCGGGGATCGCGTTAAACGCTAAAGCAGTAGCTTATGCCTTCACGTACTGCATCCAATGTAAGGCTGATAAAACCTGTGATATCCTCGGATACGTATGGCAATCAAATGCTGATCCAATCTATCATAAGATCCGTATAAAATGCAGGACCTGCCGCACGGAGAACGAGATCATTTATAAACAGTTTTCGTATCATACCGGCGGCACCGAAACCCCCACCTGCACCACAGGCAAAATCTGTCGCTTATGCTGGTCGGAATATGGCATTCTCGGTCACGCATGGGGCGAGTGGTCATCCGCCGGCAACGGCACACACATCCGCAGCTGCACGCGCAGCAACTGCGACGCGGTTGATACTGCAAACTGTACCGGCGGCACAGCAACCTGCAGCGCCAAAGCGGTCTGTGTGACGTGTGGTGCAGAATACGGCGAAAAAGACTCAAACAACCATGCTCTGGAGCAGCATGCAGCAAAAGCCCCCACCTGTACGGAAATCGGCTGGGATGCTTACGACACCTGCTCCCGCTGCGACTATACCACCTATGCGGAGCTGCCCGCGCTGAACCATGATTTGGAGCAGCACGCAGCAAAAGCCCCCACCTGTACGGAAAAGGGTTGGGATGCTTACGAAGCCTGCTCCCGCTGCGACTATACCACCTATGCGGAGCAGCCAGCACAGCAGGAT
>SKEG01001577.1_pt1 | contig 17345 bp, 12 predicted proteins | sample 4826631 | NCBI WGS metagenome assembly SKEG01 (sample SAMN11008815, study PRJNA524170) | human gut metagenome | biome: Human fecal sample; material: Feces; isolation source: fecal sample from pouch patient p26, p34, p50 | host: Homo sapiens | place: Israel: Tel-Aviv | collected 2016-11-02
ATCTACTACAACAACCTTTCTATGATCACGATTATTCCATGCTGTTGAAACAAATGGTTTAATAGAATTAAACGCAACGGACATAATTCCAAATTTTTCTAGCTGTTTATAATATTTATATGGCAGCAAATCCACACATCCAACATCATCATACATAAATCGAACTTCCACGCCATCGTTAGCACGTTCTTTAAGAATTTCTAAAATTGTATCCCACATATACCCTTGCGATACAATAAAAAATTCCATAAAAATATAATGTTTTGCTCCCCGCAGGGAATCTAGAAGATCTCCAAACATTGCCTCACCGGAATCATAATATTTCGTATCTGAATTTTGATAGATTGGATAGCCTCCACACTGATCAATATATCTTGCCTGCGTTGATACCTGCTCATCTTCCTTTTTTAAATTTTCTAGTACTCCATAATCCTGCCCAAGAAGAAAATCTTTCTCTGCAATCGATTCTTCCAAACGAAGTCTTAATTTCCTGGCAGGCTGTTTATTTCCAAGAACCAAATATAACAAACCACCAAACAGTGGAAAAATTAAGATCGGTATTGTCCATGCAAGCTTATACGCAGGATTGTCATCCTTATTTACAAGATAAATAACAACCACAAGACTAAATAATTCTAGTATTGTCTGAAATAATTTTGAATATTCTCCAATGGCTGAAACAACCCAAGTCATCCACAGAGTCTGCGCAAGAATCAAAACAACTACGATTACCAGACGGCGTTGTAAAAACTTTAACGTTTTTGATATTAGTTTTGCCAAATTTTTTGTTAACCGCATAGTTTCCTCCTTCGTATAGTTCCTATTATCATAGCATAACAACTACACGGATTCAAACATATTTTGTATTTTGCTCCTTTTAATTCATAAATCCTGACATAATACAGCCTCCATAAGCTCCTGTTTTTAAGATCTCTTCAAAATTTTCCTCTTTAATTCCTCCAATTCCATAAACGGGAATATCTACAGCTTCAACTGTCTTCTTTAAAAACTCAAGTCCTCTTGGCTTCAGTCCCTTTTTACAGTCTGTTGCAAAAATATGACCTGCAAAAACAAAATCAGCTCCTGCTTTTTGTGCTTGTTCTGCCTCCTCCGGTTTATGAATCGAAGTACTAACCGATTCAAAATCAGACAAATCCCCGGCTTCTTTTAAAAACATCGGATATGGTAGATGAATCCGTTTGACTCCAAGCTTTCTTGCAACAGAAATGAAGTTATGAAGTGTTAAACTAGCACCATATTTTTCACAAATTTTAAGGCATTGTTTTGCCAGATCTTCATATTTTTCTGGTGATAGATCCTTTTCTCTTAATACAATCGTTTTTAAATCTTTTTTTGCTAAATCTTCTATTACCTCAAGAAACGGCCTTTTACAAAGTTTTCTGTTTGTTACTGCAATTACATTTTTTCCTTCCATAAAAATATCCTCCTTTGTTCCATTGTTATTATAACAGTATTTCCTTATAATGTAAAAACCGGATATCTTTCGATATCCGGTCTGTCTCATTCCCTCTTTCTTTCTTTTATCTTGCGATTCATAATTCCACCAATTTTTCCTGTTTCACTGGCAGATAAAGATTTCCATCCTTTTTCAAGAAGTCGATCTGCAAGACCAAGCTCTACTGCCGTCTCAAATTTCAAACGCTCCATCTCATCCATTTCTTCAAATGATTTTTTTATAAATTCTTTTTCCTTTGCCATGATAAAATCCTTTCCCATATGCTTCATTAACTTCTTTCTTAGCATATCCAAAGGCCCCTTTTTCATACATGTATCTATCATTTATAATAAAATTGCCTCATTTAACGCAATGGAATAAATATCACACTCTTTCACTTTCTTTCCTGTCATCTGCTCCAATGCCTTTTTATAAGATTCTATCTGAGATTGATAGCGCTTTTTCAATAATTCCTGTTCTCCGTCTTTAATCCAGTCCGTTTTATAATCAACAAGAACTAATTTTTCATCTTCTTCAAAAAATAAATCAATGATTCCCTGTACCACAACATAAGAATCGGAATCCTTTGTTCCTTCCATCTCTGAGAATGGAATTCCAACAACAAACTGCTTTTCTTTCCACACTTGTCCTCGAATAGAAGCCTTTCGAATCCTTTTTCCTAAATCACATTGAAGAAATGCAAGAATATCTTTCCTGTAAATCACTTTATCATATTCCTGTCCGATTTTTCCCTGAGAAATCCAATTCTTAATACACCCATCTAGTTGCTGGTAAGAATATACTTTTGAAAAATCAAGTAATTCAAAGACTTTATGGATTGCCGTTCCCTTAGAAGCTGCCGAAATTTTTTTCTCTTCTTTCATAAAAGCTGGTACTCTTTTTTCTTTGTTGACTTCTTTTGTCCGAAACATTTCCTCCTCTGGATCTTTTTCCTGACTCATTCGTTTGATCTCAGAAACAGAGTATTTTAACTGTCCTCTTGTTTCTGCTTCATATGGATATTTCCAATAAAATGCTTCTTTTAATTTTTCCACACGCTCTTTTGGTACATTTTTCTCAAGTTTTGATAAAAATATCTGTTTTTCCAGTTGTATATCAATTTCTTCTTTTTCCTGAAGCCATAAAAGATCTTCTAAATGATAAGCCTGTATCCGAAAATCTTGTTTAGGAATTCTTGGAAGAGCCATAGAAATCCAATCAAAATAAGATGTCGCCGATAATAAATCTCCATAAGATGGTTTCCTAGTTTGATTCCATATAATTTCTCCTTTTTTTACACCAGTCAGAATCAATTTCTCTTTGGCTCTCGTCATTGCCACATAAAGAACCCTTAATTCTTCTCCAAGTGCATCTTTTCGCATTTGTCTTCGAATCATACTTTTTAAAATGGTTTTTCCTTTTCTCCTGTGAACCGGATCAATAATATCCGCTCCAATAAAATAATCGGGATGAAAGATCATACTTCCATTGCTATCTCTTAAATTAAATTTTTTATCAATATTTGATACAAAAACAATTGGATATTCCAGCCCTTTACTTTTATGAATGCTTGAAATATGAACAACATTCTGATTTTCTCCAAAAGTTGTAGCTTCACCAAAATCCATATCATATTCTCTGCATTGCTGCATAAAGCGAATGAAATGAAATAACCCGCGAATCTGGTGATTTTCAAACGCTTTTGCTTGCTCAATTAACATCAAAAGGTTTCCCTGGCGTTTTTTTCCTTGCGGCATTGCCCCAACAAAATGATAATATCCAGTCTCGTCAAGTGCCAGCCAAATGAGTTCGTTCAATGGCATACATGTTTTTGCCTGTCGTAACAAATGAAAAAGTTTTAACGCTTGTGCTGCTTTCTTCATCGCATCTTTTTGCTCTATCAAACAATCATACAAATGCTCTTTTGCGCCATTCACTTTTAAATTTCCAAGATCTTCCATGCTCATTCCAATCATTGGTGAACGAAGAACTGCTGCAACATCAATATCCAGATAAATATTATCCACTGCTGATAAAAGACTTAACAACGTACGAATCTCGACTGTATCAAAATACCCTTTCTGACTATTTAAAAATGCCGGAATTCCCTGATTCATCAGCTCTTCCTGAATGATCTGTGCATTTTCTTTCATAGAACGAAGCAAAATGACAATGTCTTTATACTCTGCTTTCCGAAGAATCATCTGTCCTTCTTCATCATGATCAGAAATCATTAATGGATGAGCTCCCTCTACCATCTCACGAATTTTTCTTCCAATCATCCGCGCTTCTAAAACTGCTTTCTTATCATTTGCATTTTTCATTTCTTCTACATCTAAAAAAAGAAGTTCTGTGACTGCATCACACCCTCCTGGAAATTCCATTGTTGGGACAAGAGCTACTTCTTTTGTATATTCAATATTTCCGAGAAACACATGCATAATTTCATAAAAAATATCATTCGTAAAAGTAAGAACTTCTTTTCGGCTTCGGAAATTATTTCGAAGCTCAATCAATTGATATTGTTCTCCTTCTTTCTGATATCTGTGGTATTTTGATAAAAACAACTGTGGTCTTGCCAGTCGAAAACTATAAATACTTTGTTTTACATCTCCAACCATAAACATATTATGACCACCCTGCGCCTCTTTTGAAATACTGCGAAGAATCGCATCTTGAATAAAATTACTATCTTGGTACTCATCAATATAAATTTCTTCATAATCTTGCGATTTTTCTAACGCAATCTTCCCTGGTACCGGCTGTCCATCTTCATCAAAATGATCAATCAGAAGTTTTAATGCAAAATGTTCCATATCGTCAAAATCCATCAAATTTTCATGAATTTTTCTTTCGCTGTAACGTGTAAGAAAACTTTGTGTTAGATCAATCAATGCCCGTATTGGCCCCTTTATAATCTTTAATTCTCTTAAAATTTCTCCTTCTTTACGATAAAAATATGCTCCTCCAATTTCCTCTGCAATCCGGTATGCATGGTCTCGAAGTGTTTTGCACTGTTCCTGAAGTATCGGATCAATTTGATCTGTTTTTTTCTTTCTTCCTGTAAACCTCGGCTTTGAGAATCCTATATATTGCGTACAAAACTCAGACATCGTTCTTGCAGAACAAAGATTTAAAAAAATTTCCCGGTCCTCTTTTAACTGTTTCAAGTAAAAATAGGGTCCTCCTTCAAGCGAAGCTACCGAAATGGCATGTTCGATCATTTGCATCGCATTTTCTACCATCATACTAGCATCTTTTAGGATCATTTGAACAAATGGAGCGTTTCGAAACTCCTCTAGTGTTTCCACTGATACATTTTCTTTTGCCTGTTCAAGCCACTGATCCGGCCTAACATGACTTCTCGCCTTTTCATATAAATTCAAAATATATTCACCGATGACTTTATCATTTTTCCCTGGAGAATAGGATTCAATCAACTGCAGAAAATTTTCTTCTTTTTTTTCATAAGCTTCTTCTAAAATCTCATCAATAATTTGTTCTCTTAAAATCGAAAGTTGTCCTTCTTCTCCTGTTGTAATATTCGGATCAATCCCAAGAACATAAAAATATTCTCGAATCAAGTCCATACAAAAGCTATGAATCGTTGTAATCTGTGCTTTATTAATCAAGGACAACTGACGAACATAATGTTGATTTTGAGGATTTTCCTGTACCTTTTGATCAAGAGTACGCGCAATACGTTCTTTCATTTCTCCAGCTGCTGCCTTTGTATAAGTAACGACAAGAAGACGATCTACATCCAGCGGATGCTGTTCATCTGTAATTTTTTGAATAATACGCTCTACAAGAACTGCCGTTTTTCCAGAACCTGCTGCTGCAGACACAAGAATATCTGCATCTCTTTGATCAATGACTTTCTGTTGTTCCCTCGTCCAAGGCATGTTTTCCCTCCTCCAATGACATACTTTTTATTTTTCTTGCCGGATCTCTTCCTTCCTCGAATGCACAAATATTACGAAAACTACAATAGGTACATGGCATTGTTCCTTTATATTCATACGGACGAATAGAAACATCTCCTTTCATTAAGGCATTTCCAAGTTCTTTCATTTTTTCTTCTACTGTAGCCCCAAGCTTTAGCATTTGATTAGTATTTAAAATCGAGGAACGTTTATCGAATCCATTTTTCGTTGCCCGAACCGGAATGGAAAGATATCCTTCGTTTCCTGGATCTTCTATTTTTTCGATTAAATCAAAATCTTCATTGACAACTCCACTCATTTTCATTTCTTTTAAGAGACGCATCTTAGCATCTTCTTCTGTTTGTGCTTCCACCGTAGGATCATCCATATGAAAATAAAACATTCCAGCTGGCAAAACGCGTTTCCCACCCTTTTTCTCGTATAACTCCATCATAGCATTCATATAAATAATCAACTGCATCTGCAATCCATGAAAAATTTTAGCAAAATCGAACTTTATATTTCCAGATTTATAATCAATAATTTTTAAATATTTATTTTCCTCATCTTCCATACTATCCATACGATCCACCACACCAGAAAAAATCATTTCTCCACCGTCATCTAGAATAAAATGCATGGAATCCAGGTGATTTTCTTCTGAGAATGCAATTTCATATTCCTCCGGTGTAAATTCTCCACGACGAATATATTGCTCCATCACCCATACTGCTCTTTTAGATATGCGTTTCATTCGATCAAGAAGATAATGATTTCGATTCGTACTATTTAAAATTTCCTGCTGAACCTGCGTAATCGCATTTTCTACCATCTGATCAACAAAAGCATCTCTGCTTTTATCATCTGCAAATTTCCAATCCGTTTGTTTTCCAACAAGCTCCATTGTTTTATGAAAAACTTTTCCCATATCCATCGGAAGAATTTCATGAGCAATCCTCTCCCGGAGTTTTAACCCATATTGCATAAAATGCGAAAATGCACAACCAGCAAACTGTTCCATTCTTGTTACGCTCCCACAAAGAACATCGCCATAGAGCTTTCTTACAAGGTCTCTGCTTAATGGAGTCGTTCGATTTTCATAAAATTTTGCATCTAAAAGACGCTCTGCCTGCTGCTGTCCGCAAAGAGAAAAATAAAGGACCTGCAACCATTCAAAGTCTTTATCGGAAAGTTTTTCTTCTCCTAAAAGCTGTGTCAACTCTTCCATTGCTTCTTTTTTCGTATATCCAATTTCTCTTGTACATTCTTCTTCAATCCTGGCTGCTGGAAAAATTCGAAGAATCCGATCCAGGAAATATGATGGCTGACGACTTTCCCCATTGGCTCCCATCTGACTATAGGATAAAAATAATAAATCAGATGGCTTTGCGACAGCAAGGTAAAGATAATATTGTTCTTGATAAATCTGTGTTTTACTTGTAGGCGCCATAGAAATCCCTTTTTCTTTTAACAATTCCTTTTGATAATCGCTAATCACACCGTTTTTCGCAGACTGTTTTGGAATCATTCCTTCATTAACTCCAAGAAAAAAAAGTACTTTAACCCCTTCTGCTCTTGTTCGTTCCATATCTCCAATCAGTACCTGATCAAAACTTGGAGGAATTACACCAACTGTCATTTCTTCCATTCCGCTTTCTAGAACACTTAAAAAATCATCGTAAGAAAGCTTTTCTTCTCCAAGAATATCAGCCATCTGTTCAAGCAAATCAATGACCTGATCATAAATCTGTTCATATGTTTTTGCTTGGGCAAGATCTCCTTTTTCCTCAAACACCTTCTGTCGTTTCTGCATTTTTTCTTCTATTCCAAGACGTTCAAGAAAACGATACAAGCAAGTCAATTTAAAAATTACATTTTGTCCTCGTTTTTTCATTCCCTCTTTCAAATCCTTGATTTCTTCCATAAAAATCTGCCGGTTTGCTTCAATTTTTTTTATTTCCTCTTCTGAAAATACTTTTGATTCAAAAGGCTGGTTCCATTTTGCATATCCTCGAATACCAAGCGCAATCACATAATTTTCGAGAAGATCTGCATCCTCATTGGATAAACAGGAAAATCCTGATTTTAAATATCGAAAAACCATATCATAAGAGAAATCTGCCTGAATCATTTTCAATGCTGCTAAAATCGTTTCAATACAGGGATTATTCTGAAGTCTTCGGTTAGAGTCAACAAAGTACGGAATATCTAAGTCCTGAAAACTTCTTTCAAGTTCACTCTCATATTCCGAAAGATCTGCACTTAAACATACAATATCTTTATAGCGATATTTTTTTTCTCTAACTAGCTGTTCAATACAAACTGCCACATGTCTACTCTCCATTCTTGGATTCACTGCCTGAAAAACATAAAGGTCCTGACATTTTTCCTTCCATATATTATAGGGATAATGGAATAAATTTCTTTCAAGAAAACGAAGCTCTTTTGAATCACGAGTATCCGGAGTGCAAAAAATATCTTTTTTCACTTCTACTCCAAGCTCCTGTGCCATTTGAACAAGCATATGTTTTTCCATTTTTGACATGGCAAATAGCTCATAATCTTTATATGGACGATAAAATGTTTCTTTTTCAGCAGTCAACGTAATTTTTACTTCTTTTCCAATCTGAAGCAATTTCTTTATTACCTTTCTCTGAATCGGTGTAAATCCTGTAAACCCATCCACATAAAAAATAGCATCCTTTATTTTTTCTGAAAATATCATTTTTTCTGCAAGCACATCGAAAAGTTGTTCTGAAATCAGATATCGATCCTGAATTTCCTTCTCAAAATCTTTCATAATGATTAAAATATCATCCATTTTTGCCTGAAGCCCTGGATGACTCATCTGTTTGGTCACTTCTGTAATTTTATCTTTTGAAATATCATACTGATACATCTCTGCCAGAAAAGATTTCATCTCTTCAATAAAACCTGGTTTTTTCATACTGGATGCAAAGACTTTCAAATCTTTTTTCCTTTTTTCCATCACCTTTCTTATGATCATAAATTTTCCTTCGTCTTCTAAAAGATCTTTAGGAACATAAGATAATTCTTCAAAAATTCGATAGGCCAGACGGAAAAATCCGACCACATCAATATTCATGGTTCCATGAAACGGATGTCTTGTTACAAGTTCTTTTTGTGCATTTAATGTAGATTGGTCCGGCACAAGAAGGAAAAAATTCTGTTCTTTATAACGAATGGACTCCTTTATTAACTCATCATAAAGATACGTTGTTTTCCCAGATCTCCCAGGTCCTAAAATAAATTGTAATGACATAACATTCCTTTCTATTTTTTCATTGATTATTAGAAGTATATCATACATTACTTACTGGATGGAATATTCACATATTTTTCTTCATATATTATAAAAGAATCTTTTTGGGAGGAAATTATGTCATCAAAAACGAAAATTGTCGTCTTTAAGGCAAAAGAACTGATTTATACTGGTATTTTCATTATTCTTGGAATTCTTTTAATTATGCTTCTCATTTTTATGTTTGCACCTTCAAAAGAATCCTCCAAAACAAAAAAAACTTCCAGTTATACAGAAGGTGTTTACTCTTCTCCTCTGAAATTAGGAGAAAACGAACTAGAATTAGAAGTTACAGTAAAAAATGGAAAAGCACAATCTGCAGCCTTAAAGCATTTGAATAAAACGGTAAAAACTATGTACCCTCTAATTGAACCATCTCTCACTGAAATCAACCGTCAACTTCCAAAAATAAAAAATATCGAGGACCTTAAATTTAGCAATCAAAATCAGTATACAAATACCATTCTAAAACAAGCCATCAAAAATGCACTAAAAAAAGCGCAGGAATAATCGTTTCCTGCGCTTTTTTCTTTTTTATTTACTGTTCATCTTCTTCCACGATCAAATCTTCCATACTCTTTAAGCTAATAGCCAGAGTCGATACATTGTGGAATAAAGCTGAAGTTGCTGGTGGGAATATACCTGCTACTCCAAGTAAAATCAAGCCTGTATTAATTCCAACAATCATACGATAGTTTTTATGAATTCTCTTCATCAGTGCATTACTAATCAATTTTAATGTAACGACTTCATGAAGACTATCTGCTCCTACCGTAACATCCGCAATCTCACGGGCAATTTCAGCACCATCACTGATAGCGATTCCTACATTGGCTGCTGATAATGCAGGAGAATCATTGATTCCATCACCAATCATGATGACTTTTCTTCCTTCGGCTTTTTCTTTTTCTACAAAGTTTGCCTTATCTTCTGGTAAAACTTCAGAATAATATTCATCTACTCCAACTTTGGATGCAATTGCTTTTGCTGTACGATCACTATCACCAGTCATCATAACAACCTTGCTAATTCCTGCTTCTTTTAAACGTTTTACTACATCTTTTGCTTCTTCACGAAGAGGATCTTCGATGCAAATAACCGCTGCCAATTGTCCTTCAATCGCCAGATATAGATGCGAATATTCTGGTGGAAGTTCATCAAATGTTTCCTGCTTTCCTTCTGGAATCGTGCACTTTTCATCTTCAAAGACAAAATGATAACTTCCAATAACTGCTTTTTTCCCTTCAATTGTTGTAGAAATACCATGAGCAACAATGTATTCTACCTTCGAATGGTTTTCTTCATGCATCAAATGCTTTTCTTTTGCTGCATTCACAACAGCTTTGGCCATAGAATGCGGAAAATGCTCTTCCAGACATGCTGCAATTCTTAACAATTCATTAGAATCTTCTCCATTAAAGGATATAACATCTACAACCGATGGTTTTGCCTTAGTTAATGTTCCAGTCTTATCAAATACGATTGTATCTGCTTCTGCAACAGCTTCCAGATATTTACCGCCTTTGACAGTCATATCATAATTGCTTGCTTCACGAATTGCAGATAATACAGAAATTGGCATTGCAAGTTTTAACGCACATGAGAAGTCAACCATTAGAACAGACAATGCTTTTGTTGTATTTCTTGTCAATAAATATGTAAGTCCTGTTCCAGCTAATGTGTATGGAACCAAACGATCTGCTAAGTGTTCTGCTTTTCCTTCCAGGGAAGATTTCAGTTTTTCTGAATCTTCAATCATTGTAACGATCTTTTCAAATTTGCTGGATCCTCCTACCTGTGTTACACAGATTGTCAATTCTCCCTCTTCCACAACCGTTCCTGCATAAGCAACTCCATCAATCGTCTTACGAACAGGAACAGATTCTCCAGTTAAGGAAGATTGGTTCACCATTGCTTCTCCCTTGACAACTTTTCCGTCAAATGGAATAACATTACCCATATGAACAACAATCTCATCGTCAACATGAATCTTAGATGCTGGCATTAAAATTTCCTGTCCATCCTGAACCATCCATACTTTACTAACATTTAAAGACATGCTTCTTGCCAAGTCATCTACAGACTTCTTATGTGTCCACTCTTCCAGAATCTCACCGATACTTAATAGGAACATTACAGAACTTGCTGTATTCATATCTCCTCGGAATACAGAAACACCAATTGCTGTCGCATCAAGAACTGGCACTTCTAGTTTTCTCTGGGCTAATGTGCGAATTCCGTGGTAAATATATTTCACAGATTTTAATGTCGTAAGCACTGTACGAATTGGATATGGAAGGAACAATTTATTTCCTACCCATCTTACAACTGTCATTGTCAACTTTTCACGGTATTCTTCATTTAATTCTCTTCCAGAATTTTGTAAAAAGGATTCCGGCACCTGAGCTGTTTCGTATTGAAATTCTTTCAATGCCGAAATCAGTTTCTGTCTGTCTTCTGTATAACATACCGTTACACATTTTGTATCATTATGAACTTTGACAGATTGTACTCCGTCTTGTTCACTTAAATAATAGTACAGGATATCCGCCTGGCGAAAGGTCATTCGTTTTTGCATAACCTCAAGACGAATACGTCCTCTAATCTCATGTTTAATTCTAAATTTCATTTATTCTGTCACTTCTTCCGCGTTGTCATCTGAAACTTCTGTAAAATCATCATCTTCTACAACTGCATCTGCTTCCATCTGTTCTCTATCTTCGTTAATCTGCTGTGCTTCTGCGTAAATATCTCCTGCATTTTCCTGTACCGTTGTTGCTGTCTTCATAATGCATGATTTTGCACGAAGAACGGCTGCTGTACAATTTGTGTAAAACTTCTTTGCATCTTTGCTTGCTAACAGTTTAATTCCTGCTGTTCCAAAAAGAACTCCTGTTGCAAAGATTCCACCTTTTTTTAAATCTACTTTCTTTACGATATCTGTGATTTTTATTTAAAATTCCTCCTAATTTTTGCTTTGATTTTTTTATTTCCTTTTACTATTCTTTGTATACATTCCTCAAACACGGTCTCATTATAGCACACCTATCTTTCATGATTCAAGGGATTTTGTCGTTAGCTTTCCCTAATTTTTACAATTTATTTTCTTTCATTTAACAAAAGCTTCAAAACTTCTTCCACCGTATGTACTGGAATAATCTCTAACTTCTCTTTTACCTCATCTGCTACTTCGTCCAAATCATCAACATTTTGTGCTGGAATCAGTACTTTGGAAATACCCGCTCTCTGTGCTGCCATCAACTTCTCTGGAAGACCTCCTATCGGCATAACGCCACCCCGAAGAGATACCTCTCCTGTCATGGCATATTCTGGGCTGACTGCTTTTCCTGTCACCAAAGAGGCAAGAGCACTTGTCAAGGTAATTCCAGCAGAAGGTCCATCTTTTGGAACTGCACCTTCCGGTACATGGACATGAAGATCATTGTCCTTAAACTTATCTGAATACTCTGGATAAAGAGATTTTACAAGTGTAATTGCAATCTGAACGGATTCCTTCATCACATCTCCAAGCTGCCCAGTAATCAAAACTTTTCCACTTCCCTTTGTAAACATCGTTTCTATAAAAAGAATTTCTCCTCCAGCTGCTGTCCAAGCAAGACCTGTCACAACTCCTGGTTTCTTCTCTTCCAGAATATTTTCATGATGAATTGGTTTTTGATCCAGAAATTCCTGCAAACGTCTTGGACTTACCGTCACACTCTTTTGCTCTTTCTTTACCAGTTTAACCGCAGCATAACGGCATAATGTATTCAACTGTTTTTTAAGTCCTCGTACACCCGATTCCATCGTATAATCACTGATAATCTTTCGAATTGCATCGTCTGTTACCCTTAAATTTTGTGCCTTAATTCCCATGGTTTTCATCGCTTTTGGAAGCAAATGCTTTCTTGCAATCTGAAATTTCTCAACTGCTGTATAACCAGGAAATTGAATGATTTCCATACGATTTAACAATGGTTCTGGGATTGTATCCATCGTATTGGCTGTACATACAAATAAAACATCCGAAAGATCATATGGCACATTCATGTAATGATCAGTAAATGTACTATTTTGCTCTGGATCAAGCACTTCAAGAAGTGCGCTGGCTGGATCTCCACTATAATCTTTAGAAAGTTTATCCACTTCATCAAGCACCATGACAGGATTGGATGTCCCACAACGCTTCATACCATCCATGATTCTTCCAGGCATTGCCCCTACATAGGTTCGACGATGTCCACGAATTTCTGCCTCATCACGAACGCCTCCAAGACTCACTCTTACATATTTTCTATGCAAAGCATCTGCAATACTCTGACCAATACTTGTTTTTCCAGTTCCAGGAGGACCAACAAACAATAAAATCGAACCTGACTGTTTTCTATTTAACGCCATGACTGCCAACTGCTGAATAATTCGTCTTTTTACTTTTTTCAGTCCATAATGTTCCTTATCAAGAATTTCTTCTGCTTCTGTAAGGTCGACATCTTTCATATCTTCTTTTTTCCATGATAGGCCTGTTACAAAATCAAGATAATCATAAAGCATACCATATTCATGGCTGTCTTTTCCTTCTTGTTTTATCCGATTTAAAACTTTATCTGCTTCTTTTCTTGCCTCTTCATTCATACCAGATTCTTTGATCTTTTTTTCAAATCTACGGACATCCGATACATTTTCCGGATGCATTTCATCAAGCTCTTTTTGTAAAAAATCAATCTGTTTTTTGATTGCATCTTCTCGATAAACCTTTTCATGACTTTCTACTTGATCATTTTCTGCTTCCTGGCCGACTCTTGTCATTTCCATAAATTCATAAACAGCCTTTTCAATCAATTCTGTTCGAATAGATAAATGATCTGCAGCTAAGATCTCATATTTTTCCTCATTGGTAAGATTTAAATAACCTGCAAGAGAAGAAACAACTTCCTCCATCGTTTTCCAATGAAGAATATAGCCTCTTGCCATAACTCCCCATTGAAATCCCTGAACAAACTTTAAAAGAGTATCTTTCATTTGCCCAAATTTTTCTTTCTTTTCTTCTTCTGTAATATCTTCAATTTCTTCTCTTGGTTCAACAGATACTTTCATATCATCTTCTGTTACTGTTAATTCTCTGACATCAACACTCGTTGTCGTCTTCACACTAATATTTCCATTCTCATCATTTCCCTGATAAGTTCCCATGATACCAATTGGATAGAAATCATCTTCCTTCATTTCTTCCCTTGTTCTATCTTCTTTCATGAAAAGGAAAAGGACTTCATCTCCTTTTTGTGCATCTTTTATACTCAATTCCTGGAATACATCTTTTTTAAAATAATAAGTAATTCCAGGCAAAATAATCATGTCATAAACAGGTATTGTAATCATAACACTCTCCTCCTTTGTTTATGTATTTGTTAGCACTCTACTTATGCGAGTGCTAATTTTAAGCTAAGAATACCACACTTCTCTTGCTTTGTAAAGTATTGTAAAAGAAAAGAGCCCCACCTTTTTGGCAGAACTCTTTGATCTTGTTTCTTCTTATTTATATTCTTCGATTTTCTTTGTTTTTGTGTCTTTTTTATAAATCTTTCCATTTTCTTTATCTACATAAAAATCTCCGAATTTTTTTCCAGAGCTATCAGATGTATCATAGATTTCAAAATGATATCCCTTGGCTCCGTCTTTATACTCTGTGACATCTTTTTTTTCATTACGCACTTCATACTTTCCATCTGAATTGTCTGTACTAAGCTTGTTTAAAAGATAGTCATGTGCATCATCATAACTGTCAAAACCATTTGCAACATCATCTACTGCATCTTCTGCTCCATCTGCAAGATCATCTGCAGCCTCTCCAACATCATCTGCAAGACTATCATCTTCTGTTGCTGATGATACATTTCCCGCTGCATTTTCCTCCGTCGTCATATCTGTGGTATCATTCCTATTCTGATTTCCGCAGCCGGTAAATACAAGCGAAATTCCTAGTGCAAACACGCACATCATACATAAGGTCCAAATTGTTTTTTTCATGTAACTTCTCCTTTTCTTCTTAAGATTTTCTAGGATATACCTTTATTATTTCCAGAAGAAAAGAAAATATTTACAAACTTCTATTTTTTTATTTTCTTGTTACCGCTAATGCAATTTTATCACCAATCCACTGTCCAAGCTGTACAATAATAATAAGAACAATGACAGTAAATAAAAGAACTCCCGTCTCATAACGGTTGTATCCATACATAATTGCCAGATTTCCAATTCCTCCGCCGCCAACAGCACCGGCCATCGCTGAATAACCAATAATGCTTACAAAAGTCACAGTCAATGCACGAATCAATGCTGGCATTGCTTCCACAAATAATACTTTACGAATAATCAATGGAATACTTGCTCCCGTCGCAATAGCTGCTTCAACCACTCCTTTATCTACTTCACTAAAAGCACCTTCTACAAGTCTTGCAAAAAATGCAATGGATGCGATCGAAAGTGATACCGATGCCGCGATCGCTCCAATAGACGTTCCAACAATAATTCTCGAAAATGGAATCAATACAATAATCAAGATAATAAATGGCATAGAACGGATAATATTCACGATTGTTCCTGCAATTCCATTCACAATTCGATTTTTATAAAACATAGGATTGGACGTTAAATGAAGAACCAGTCCAAGAATTGTTCCAACCACTGCTGCTGCAACCATGGAAATCAATACCATCTCAAATGTTTCAAACGATGCTTGGGCAAATTCTGATCTTATGATTTCAATTGTCTCATTCATCTTATTTTCCCCCTAACCTTTCCATTTTATAAACATTTTTTTTAATATAAGTAAGTGCTTTTTCTCTTTCCTCTTTTGCGCCCCTTAAAATCACAAGCAAAACACCAAATGGCTTTTCACCAATATAATCCACTTTTCCATTGATAATATCCATCGTAATGTCGTAATGTTTCGAAGCAATACTGATAACAGGATCATAAGAATCATCTCCAGTATAACTTAGTCGAAGCAGCTCTTCATTTTCTTTTAAGACAAGCGCTTGTGGTACATTAACATTTAAAACTCTTTCCACCAGGCTCTTAGCAATTGGTTCTTTAGGTTCCGTAAAGGCAGTATAAATATCTGTAACTTCTTTTACCTCCCCTTGTTCCATAAATGCAATACGGTCAAATAATTTTTTTGCCACATCCATCTCATGTGTGATAAATACAATCGTAATTTTTGTTTTTTCATTAATTTCCTTTAATAGTGCAACAATTTCTTCTGTATTTTCCAAATCCAGTGCTGATGTTGCCTCATCACAAAGAAGAATATGTGGATTGTTCGCTAATGCTCTCGCAATCGCAACTCTTTGTTTCTGTCCACCACTTAAATTAGCAGGATAATCATCTGCTTTTTCCGGAAGATGAACAAGCTCTAAAAGTTCTTTTACTCTTGCCTTTATCTTTTCTTTTGGATAATGATTCGCATATAAAGAAAAAGCAATATTTTCTGCAATCGTAGAACCACTGATCAGATTAAAATGCTGAAAGATCATTCCAATATTTAATCTTATCTTGCTAAGCTCCTTCCGATTTAATTGAGTAATATCTTTTCCCTCGATCAGAACTTGTCCACTGGTTGGCCGCTGTAATAAATTGATAACACGAACCAATGTACTTTTCCCGGCACCACTTGGACCTACAATTCCAAAAATTTCTCCCTTTTCGATGGTAAGATTTACATCTTTGACTGCCTTAAATTCATGACCTTTGGATCCAAAAACCACATTGATATTTTTTAATTCAATCATATTTTCCATCCTTTCTCAAGCTGGAAATTCCCCTGCTTCCCAATGGAAAACAGGGGAAAATTTCCAACCGTTATTTTTTATTTTTTCAACACTCCAATGATACCAATTCTTCCTGACTTTTTCAATCTTTTTATTGATTCTTTTTCATTATTAGAATAACGGAACTACAGAACCATTAAAATGTTTTTGAATATAATTTTTTACTTGACTGCTCTTTAAAGCTTCAATCAGTGCTTTTGTTTTTTTACTATTTTCATTTCCTTTCTTAACTGCTACAACGTTTCCATAAGTTTTTGCTCCAACCGATTTCGAATCTTCCACTGCAAGTGCATCTTTATTCACTTTTAATCCAGCTTGTAATGCATAATTTCCATTAATAACTGCAATATCAACATCTTTCAATGTTCTTGGAATCTGTGCAGCTTCCAGTTCCTGAATTTTAAGATTTTTCATAAAATTTTATATTACAAACTTCCTCTCTGTTTATAAAACAATTCAACTATTCTTTTAAACCTCATTTTTATTTTCTTCCACTTTTTCCCGACCATACCGGGTAAAGATTTTATTTTTACATTCAGCCCTACATTATAATACTTATATATTTTTTGTTCATATTCTTCTAACTGGTTCAAATCATTTTTTAATTGATCGATTTTATTTCTTCTTTCTGCTGTCATTGTTTTGTTACTTTCAATTTTCAGACATGCCTTTATTTCCTTTTTATATGTCTTAAACAACTTTTTCAAAGAAGAAACAGTAGTTTTAACGTTATCAACGTCAGTCTGATTATTTTTTATATACTCCATGCAAACTAATAATCTTCTGCTTGCATTTGGCATGAATATTTTAGAAGA
>SKEG01001579.1_pt1 | contig 17338 bp, 16 predicted proteins | sample 4826631 | NCBI WGS metagenome assembly SKEG01 (sample SAMN11008815, study PRJNA524170) | human gut metagenome | biome: Human fecal sample; material: Feces; isolation source: fecal sample from pouch patient p26, p34, p50 | host: Homo sapiens | place: Israel: Tel-Aviv | collected 2016-11-02
AAAATCATGTTGATATTGTTGAGGATATTTTAAATAATAGACCACGGAAATGTCTTGGATACAAGACACCGTTAGAAGCATTTAACGAAGAACAAGCTAAGTGTTGCACTTAGCTTGACAATTCGTCATTTGTAAAAATTATAAGTAAAATTATTTAATTAAAGAAGCTTAGTTTTAATTTTTGATAGCAGGGAGAGTAATTGTCTTCTTTTTTTATGATAGTTTAAATTGTTTTCTGTACAATATTTATAAAGTGTTAAATTGGGAGTTAAGTACGAAACTTTTATAAGATTAAATTCATCATCAGTAAGAGAGTTTAAAATGTTTTTTAATTCTAAATGTTGCATATTTTTAATTATGTCATTTTCTAAATTATAATCATCCTTTAATAATGATTCTATATCATCATGTTCATCTAAAGTAATATTAAGGCTTGATTCGCTTGAGTATTTAATTTGTGTACGGGCAAGATTTCTGTAAGAGTTTTTTATTGAATTTATTATATAACAATCAATATAGTTTTCACCATGACTAATGTCATATTTTTGAGTTGCTTTAATAACTGCAATACTTCCAATTTGTATTAAATCATTTTTTTCATAATTTTTTAGTATATAAGAAGTTGAATATTTTAAGATAAGAGGTTTGTATTTGTTTATTAAGTAAAGCATAGATTTAGAGTAATTCATTTTAGCATTTTGTAAGATTTCTAGTAAACTTTCTTGTTTAAAATAAGTTTTGTTTTTACAATAATTCAAAGTTATCACCCCATTATATCAGTTTAAAGAACTTATGTTCCTGAACATACATTCATTATACTGCATCTATGGTAAAAATTACATAATATTTATACAATAAATATCTACAAAATAATTTAAAATTATAATTTATTTTTAATATATAATTTATATATAAATTTAAGAATATAATTAATTTATTTTAAATTAAAGAAATTTATAAAATATATTACAGGAAATGGTTTACTTAATATAAGTTATAAGATATAGAATATAAATTTTAAAAAAAATTTTTTTCAAATTACGACAATTATAAATTAAATTTTAAAAAAAGAATAATTAATATTTAAAAAAAGAATATATATAAAGAGAAAAAAGTAATATAATAACAATAAAGTTAAATTAAACAAATATAATACTAAAAGATACTAAGTAATGAAATTATTAAAAAGAATTTTGGCAAATTAATAAGATTTTTTTTTTATAATTTTTATGATATAATTTCAATGCGAAGGAGATAAAAAAAGAAAGAATTATGGGGTGGATATAAATATAAATGAATAATATTTCAAAAGTTTTAGGCGGAATAAAAGATAAATACAAGAATATTGTCTTAATTGTTTTGTCTTTTTTATTAATTTCAAGTATTTATAATATATTTTTTATAAATAAAGAATATGAAGCTAATGTAAAAATATTTATTGGTAAACAAAAGTTTAAAAATATAACAGAAACTTATAATAATGAAGAAATTAATTTATATCAAAGATTAATTACTACTTATTCTGAAGTTATAAAAAGTAAAAAACTTATTAATGAATCAATAAAAGGCTCTAAAATGAATTATTTACAAGATAAATATAAAAATATAAATTATGACTTATTGATGGAAAACTTAACTGTTAATCCAATTGCAAATACTCAAATTATTGAAATAAAGTATAAAAGTTTAAATCCACAGCAAAGTTATGATTTATTGTATTCTATAACAGAAAATTTAATTAGTTATTCTAAAGAATTATATCCAAATGTTAATATAACAGTTTTAGAGCAAGTTCATGTTAATTTAAATCAGTTAATGAATAAAAAATTAACAATTATTGGATTAGGATTAATTTTAGGATTAATAGTAGGAATAGGTGGAATAATAGGAGTAATGTATTTAAATAACACATATAAAAATCAAAAATCCTTAGAAGAGGAAATAGGCTTAACTGTTATAGGAGTTATTCCTAAAATTGATTAATAAATATGTGATAAAAATAATTAAATAATTATTAAATTACTTATCATTAAAAAGGAGTGTATATTTAATGAATGAAATGGAAGAACAAGTAATTAGTTTGTCGGAAATTTTTGAAGCAATAAAAAAGCGTTGGATAATGATTGTAGCAATTACTTTAAGTGCTACTTTAATATCAGGGATTTTAAGCTTTTTTGTAATTAAGCCAGTATATGAAACAAGTACTAAGTTGTTTATTGGTAAAGAAGAAAGTGAAGATACAGTATATAATACAAATGATATTCAAATGTATCAAAAATTATTACAAACTTATGCTCAAGCTATAAAAACAAAAGATTTAGTTGGAAGGGCAATAAATTCTTTAAATTATGAATTAGAACCAAGTAAAGTTGTTGGAGCATTAACTGTAACTCCAGTTGCAGATACTCAAATTCTTCAAATTAAATATAAAAGTAAAAATCAACAAGAAGCAGTTGATGTATTAAAAAATGTAACAGAACAATTTATTATTACATCTAAAGAGTTAGTTCCTAATGGAAATGTAAGAGTAATTGAAGAAGTTGAATTTCCAGAAAATCCAGTAAGTCCAAATAAAAAAATGAATATTGCAATAGCATTTTTATTAGGCTTAATGGTAAGTGTTGGCTTAGTTTTCTTATTAGAATACTTAGATAATACATATAAAAATAAAGAACAGCTTGAAAAGGAATTAGATATACCAGTACTTGGAGTAATTCCAGATGTTGATATATTATAGGGGGAAAACAATGTTTATAGTTCAAAAAAATCCAAAATCTATAGCAGCGGAAGCTTATAGAAGTTTAAAAACTAATATTCAATATTCTTCTTTTGATAAGGAATATAAAACTATAGTAATAACAAGTTCTAATCCAGGTGAAGGAAAATCAACTACTTCTGGAAACTTAGCATTAACTTTAGCAGAAGGTGAATCAAGAGTTTTATTAGTTGATTGTGATATGAGAAAGCCCTCAATGCATAAAAATTTTAGAGTTACTAATACATATGGAATTGCAGATATATTACTTCAAAGAAAAAAGGTTATGGATGTAGCTCATATGTATAATAAAAATTTAAGTATTATAACTGCAGGAAAGGTACCTCCAAATCCAGCTGAAATGTTAGGGTCAAAAGCAATGAGTGCATTTTTACAAGAAATGAAGGAGCATTTTGATTATATAATTTTAGATACTCCACCAGTACAAGCAGTTGCTGATGCACAAATATTATCAACAAAAGTTGATGGAACAATTATTGTTGTTAGAGCTGGAGTTACTAAAAAAGAGGATATTCATGACACAGTGAATACCTTAAAAAAGGTAAACGCAAATATTATTGGAACAGTTCTTCATGCAGTTGATAGTAGTAAAAATAAATATTATTACTATTATGGAGAGGAATAATATTTTTTAATAACTGTATGTGAAGGGGTTAAATTTGTATATAGAAATGGGGAATAAAGGTGGAAGGGATGGAATTAAAGTTTGAAAATAAACAAAATCTTAGAGTTTATGAAATTTGTAAAAGGATAATTGATATTATAGGTGCTGGATTAGGATTAATTTTATTAAGTCCAATAATAGCTATTGTTGCTTGTGCAGTTAAATTTACTTCTAAGGGACCAGTATTTTTTTCACAAAAGAGAGTTGGGAAAAATGGTGAATTATTTGAAATGTATAAGTTTAGGTCCATGGTTGTAAATGCAGAAGAACTTAAAGAAAATTTAGAAGAACAAAATGAAATGTCAGGTCCTATGTTTAAAATTAAAGATGATCCTAGAGTTACTAAAGTTGGAAAATTCATTAGAAAAACTTCTATTGATGAACTTCCACAGCTTTGGAATGTTCTAAAAGGAGATATGAGTTTAGTAGGGCCAAGACCAAGTTTGCCTAAGGAAGTTGAACAATTTGATAATTGGATGTTTAAAAGATTAAGTGTACGTCCTGGATTAACTTGTTATTGGCAAGTTAGTGGAAGAAATAATATTGATTTTGAAGATTGGATGAAACTTGATATTAAGTATGTTGAGGAAAGAAATTTTTGGATTGATATTAAGTTAATATTTAAGACGGTATTTGTATTATTTGGGGATAAAAATGCACATTAGTGGGAAACTTCAATTCTTAAAGGTTAAAAAAATATGAAATAAAAATATAAAATTTTATTTTATATTTTTTTAGTCTATAAAATGGATGAAGAATGATAAATTTAATGTATATAATTTTTCAGTAAAGGGGAATTTAAAAATGAAAATAGCAGTAGCGGGTACAGGATATGTGGGGTTATCTAATGCAATTTTATTAGCTCAAAATAATGAAGTAGTTGCAGTAGATATTATTCAAGAAAAGGTAGATATGATTAATGATAGGGTGTCACCTATTGTTGATAAAGAAATAGAAGATTACTTATCAAATAAAGAATTAAATTTAGTAGCAACTACAGATGCTTATAAAGCATATAAAGATGCACAATTTGTAATTATTTCAACACCAACAAATTATGATCCGGAAATGAATTACTTTAATACAAGAAGCGTTGAAGCTGTAATTGCAAATGTACTATCTATTAATCCAGAAGCAACTATGGTAATTAAGTCTACAGTTCCAGTTGGATATACAAAAAGAGTAAAAGAAATGTTTGAAACTGACAACATAATTTTCTCACCAGAATTTTTAAGGGAAGGAAAGGCTTTATATGATAATCTTCATCCTTCAAGAATAATTGTTGGTGAACAAAGTGAAAGGGCAGAAAAGTTTGCTAATCTTTTAAAAGAAGGAGCTATTAAAGAAGATATCCCAGTATTATTTACAGATAGTACTGAAGCAGAAGCAGTTAAGCTTTTTTCTAATACATATTTAGCTTTAAGAGTTGCTTATTTTAATGAATTAGATACTTATGCTGAAATGCATGGATTAAATACTAAGCAAATTATTGAAGGTGTTGGATTAGATCCAAGAATAGGAACTCATTATAATAATCCTTCTTTTGGTTACGGGGGATATTGTTTACCTAAGGATACTAAGCAATTAAGAGCTAACTATGCTGATGTTCCTAATGAAATTATTGGAGCAATAGTTGAGGCAAATAGAACTAGGAAGGACTTTATTGCTGAACAAATTATTAAGAAAAATCCTAAGACTGTAGGTATTTATAGATTAACTATGAAAACTGATTCTGATAATTTTAGAGCTTCTTCTATTCAAGGGATAATGAAAAGAATTAAAGCTAAGGGAATTGAAGTTGTGGTTTATGAACCTGTGCTTAAGGAAGAAACTTTCTTTAATTCTAGAGTTATTAGGGATTTAGATGAGTTTAAGAAAATATCTGATGTTATTGTATCAAATAGATTAGATAAAGAATTATTTGATGTACAGGAAAAAATTTACACTAGGGATTTATTTGGCAGGGATTAAGTGAAGTTCTAAATCTTAGAGTTAGTTAACTGAACTTACTCGTTATGCATAAAGAGAAAGAGTTTCAAATATAAAGGGGATAGAAAATGAAAAATGTTTTTATAATTGGATCTAAAGGAATTCCAGCTAGATATGGTGGATTCGAAACATTTGTTGAAAAGTTAACAGAACAGCAAGTATCAAAAGAAATTAAATATCATGTTTCTTGTTTGGCTAATGATACAAGAGAATTCGAACATAATGGAGCTAGGTGTTTTAATGTTAATGTTCCTAATATTGGTCCAGCAAAGGCTGTTTATTATGACATAATGGCATTAAGAGCATGTATTAAGTACATAAAAGAAAATAATATTAAAAATCCAATAGTATATATATTGGCATGTAGAATTGGACCATTTGTAGGTTTTTATAAAAATCAATTAAAAAAATTAGGTGGAACTTTATTTGTAAATCCTGATGGACATGAGTGGAAACGTGGAAAATGGAATGTAGCTATAAGACAGTATTGGAAAATATCAGAGAAGTTAATGGTAAAGCATGCTGATTTATTAGTTTGTGATTCTCTGAATATTGAAAAGTATATAAAGGAAGATTACAAACAATATAATCCTAAAACTACTTTTATAGCTTATGGAGCTGATGTAGAAAAATCTATATTAGATGATGATGATGAAAAGTTAATTAGTTGGTATAAAGAAAAGGGAGTTAGTGCCAAAAAATATTATTTAGTTGTTGGAAGATTTGTGCCGGAAAATAATTATGAGACTATGATAACTGAATTTATGAAGTCTAAAACTAAAAAGGATTTTGTTTTAATAACTAATGTTGAAAAAAATAAATTTTATAATCAATTAAAAGAAAAAACTGGATTTGATAAAGATTCAAGAATAAAATTTGTTGGAACTGTTTATGATCAAGAATTATTAAAAAAGATTAGGGAAAATGCATATGGGTATTTCCATGGACATGAAGTTGGAGGAACTAATCCATCTTTATTAGAAGCTTTAGCAACTACAGAGTTAAATTTATTACTTGATGTTGGATTTAATAGAGAAGTTGGTGGAGAGTGTGCTTTATATTTCACAAAGGAGGATGGAAATTTAGCTAGATTGATTGATAATGAATTAGATGGCAATGAAATTGTACCATTAGGAGTTAAAGCCAAAGCTAGAATATATAAAGAATATAGTTGGAACAAGATTATTAATAAGTATGAGAGATTATTATTAGATAAATAGATTGTATAATCTAGAACGGTTACTTTAAAAACTATCTAACCATTAATATTATTATAAGTATGATTAGGAGATAAAAATGAAGATTTTGCATTATTCACTTGGTTTGCCACCTTATAGAAGTGGAGGACTAACAAAATATTCGTGTGATTTGATGGAAGAACAAGTAAAACAAGGAGAAAATGTATTTTTGTTATTTCCTGGGATTATTAAGATTATAAGCAAAAATAGTAATATAAAATTTTATAAGAATTATAGGGGAATACAAGTATATGAGCTGGTAAATCCTTTACCAGTACCATTATTGAAAGGAATCTCTACTCCAGCAGATTTTTATAAGGAAACTAATAAAAATTTTTTTAAAGAGTTTTTGGATCAGAATAAAATTGATATAGTTCATATACATACTTTTATGGGATTATATAAGGAGTTTCTTGATGCTTGTAAAGAATTAAATATAAAGACTGTATATACAACACATGATTATTTTGGAATATGCACTAAAGTTAATTTTCTGGATAATAATGGACAAGTATGTAGTGAAAGAAAAATAGAAAAATGCATTGAATGTAATAGATGTGGGTATAGCTTAAGAGAGATAAAAATATTTCAGTCAGCACCATATAGATATATTAAAAATAAAGGTATAATACCTAAAATGAAAAAATTTCTATTTAGTATAAAACAAAGTAATATTAACAATATAAGAACTTCATTTAAAGGTGATAGTTCTAAAGAAAAAAAAGTGGATAAAAATGAGTATGAACAATTAATGAATTATTATATGAATATGTATAAGAGTATAGATAAATTTATATTTAATAGTAGTTTATCTAAGGAGATATATAATAGATACCTTAATGCAAATGGAGATGTTGTATATATAACTCATAGTGATATTAAAGATAATAGAATAAAGAAATCATATGATAAAGAAGAGTTAAGATTAACATATTTAGGACCGTTTAAAGAGTATAAAGGTTTTAACCTATTAATGGATATAATGAAGGAATTTGAGCAAGAAGGTGAAACTAATATTAAATTGACAACATATGGTGATACTGCTAAGTTAGAAAAAAATATACATAATGTTTTTATTAAAGGCAGATATGAATATGAAGATTTAAAAAGTATTTTTGAAAAAACTGACTTGTTAATAGTACCAAGTATTTGGAATGAAACTTTTGGATTTATTGTATTAGAAGCATTAAGTCATGGAGTTCCAGTTATAGTTACTGATAAGGTAGGTAGTAAGGACTTGTTAATTAATGAAGTAAATAAGAAGTCTGGTATTATTATATCTGTATGTAAGGATGAGATTATAAAGAACATAAAACAACTGAAAAACAATAAAGATATATTAATTGAAATGAATAAAAATATATTAAACAATAGGTTTGATTATGATTTAACATCACATTATATTAGTATAAAAAAACTATATAATAATCTAAAATAGGAGGAATTTAATGAGCATTATAGAGTTTTTTATAAGAAAAATAAAAGGTAATAATTTTGAATTAGATAACAATATTAATTTATGGTATTTATTGGCGGTTGTTTTTAATATGATAATTAATTTAATTAGAGGAAATATAAAGACATTATTTATTAAAAAGAAAGGATTTAGTATTTTTATTGGCAGAAGAACTAAGATAAGAATGAAAAGTAAATTAACTTTAGGCAAAGGTATTAATATTGGTTCAAATGTTATTATTGATGGACTTTCTAAAGAAGGGGTAAAAATTGGTAATAATGTAAGGATTGGGGATTATACTAGAATATTATGTACAGGAACTATTAGAAATATAGGAAAAGGATTTAGTATAGGAGATAATTGTGGAATTGGGGAAAATTGTTTTTTTGGAGCTGCAGGTGGAATAAATATTGGAAATGATGTTATAATGGGGCAAAATATTAGGTTCCATTCTGAAAATCATAATTTTAATGAGGTTAATATACCAATTAGGATACAGGGAGTCACAAATAAAGGAATAAAAATTGGGGATGACTGTTGGATTGGAGCAGGTGCTGTGTTTTTAGATGGAGTATCTGTAGGAAATGGATGTGTAATTGGGGCAAATACTGTTGTAAATAAAAATATTCCTGATAATTATATCGCAGTTGGAAATCCAGTTAGATTATTAAAGAAAAGAGTATAGGAGCGATACTAAGGTGAAAAAAATATTATATGTGAGAAATGGTCCATATAAAGTAAATCCTAATTTATATAATTTGCAGGAAATTGGATTTTGTAAGGAATTATGTAATTTAGGATATAATTGTGATATTATATATTATTCTGATCAAAATAAAGATGAAATTATATATGAGAATAATGGTGCTATAGTAAAATTATTATGGAGAAAGGGAATAAAAATTTTAAGAACCGGAATTTATCCGTCACTTTTAAAGAAAAGTTTTGTAAATAGTTATGATTTAGTAATAACAACTGAATATAGTCAGATAATGTCTTTATTATGGACATTTTTTGAACCAAATGTAGTTTTATATAATGGACCATATTATAATTTGTTTAAAATACCATTTACAGAGAAGATATATGATTTTTTATTTGTAAAATTATTAAACACACGATTAGAAAAGGTTTTTGTTAAATCAACTTTATCTAAAGAGTATTTACTTAAAAAAGGATTTACTAATATTGAGGTACTAGGAGTAGGACTAGATTTAGATATATTTTCTAAAGATGTACAAAAGAATAATAAAGTAAAAAACTTAGTAAATATAATGAATGAAAATAGATGTATATTATATATAGGAAGTTTAGATGAAAGAAAAAATTTTAGATTTACATTAAAAATATTTGAGGAAATTAATAGTAGATTGCCAGATGTAAAGCTAGTAGTAATAGGAAAAGGAAAAAAGAGATATGTAGATAAATGCTTTACAGAAATTAATTCTAAAGTAAGAAATAATATTATACATATTGATAAGATGGATAATAAATTATTAAAGTTTATTTATCCTAAAGCTAAAGTTTTTATATTACCTTCTAAACAAGAGATATTTGGTATGGTGTTATTAGAAGCTATGTATTTTGGCGTTCCTACTATAACAAGTAATAATGGAGGAGCAACAACATTAATACAAAATTATGAAAATGGAATAGTAGTCAATAATTTTGATACGACAGAATGGGTAAATGAAATTTATAAATTATTGGATAATATTGAATATAGTAATAATATAAGTAATAATGCAAGAGAAACTATAATAGAAAAGTATACATGGGAGAATGTATGTAATAAGTTTACAGAAATATTGAAGGATGAGAACAAAATATAAATTTAATTATATATTTTATTTGGCATATGGTTTGTTTATAATTAACTCAATATTTATAAAAAATATTGATAGTAGCATATATAAAATTATATTAGTATTTAATATAGTTTTATTTTTAATAAATGCTTTATTTAAAAGTTATACTAAAAAGCAGATAATAAATATTATTAGTATAGGATTATTACTAGGTATAATATCAATAAATACCAATGATTATAATATAATTATCTTATATACTATAATAATCTCTGCAATTGGATTTAAATTAGGAAAAGTTATAAGATTAGATTTTTTATGCAGAACTATTAGCGTAATAGGAACTATTATTTTAAGTATAATCAATATAACTAATGATTTTTTAATGTATAGAATAGGGGAAAATGGAGTAACTTATACTAGGCACTCATTGGGATTTGAACATCCAAATACATTGAGTACTAATATTTTTATTATATTAATTAGTTATATCTATATAAGATATGAGAAATTTAATTTAATTGATACTTTACTTATAGGAACTATAGGTTACATATGTAATTTAGTAACAGGAGCAAGGACATCAATGATGTGTATAATATTAATACTTATATTGATGTTTTTAGATAAGAAAATAAATATTTTAAGAAATAACTTTCTAAGAAATATATTTATAATAATAGTACCAATATGTACTATTATTAGCATAATATTAGTATTTATTTATAAGTATGACATAAAAATAATAGAGCAAATTAATATTTTGCTAACAGGAAGAATAAAGTCGGCAAGTTATTTTTTACAAAATTATAGTATAAGTATTTTAGGTCAGAAGTTAGAATTAGTATCAATTATTGAATCAATAGCAACATCTGAACAGCAACGAATATTAGATAATTTATATGTTAAAATACTTGTTAATTATGGTATATTTGCACTTGTTCTTTACAACTGGATTAATGTGAGGTTAATGAAATTATTTTTTAAAAAGAAAAATAAGCTTATTATTATTATTATGTTTACTGTAAGTATATATGGAATTTTGGAAAGTATGGTTATAATTCCAAGTTTTTCATTGTTTCTTATATTAACGTCAGATCTATTTGTTAAAGAATGAAGATGTATATAATTTACAGAGAGGAGAGAAAGCATGCACTGCATGCGATCATTGATGTCGGATGTTAAAAAGAATTTTTCATACAACATAATATTTCAAATATTTACAATAGCAATGCCCCTTATTACAGCACCATATTTATCTAGAATATTAGGGGCAAGTGGTGTAGGAATATATTCATACTATTTTACTATAGCAAATTATTTCGTATATTTTGCTATGTTAGGAGTAAGTAATTATGGCACTAGAAGTATTGCAAAATCTAATGATAAAGATAGAGATAAGGCTTTTTGGAATATATATGGGGTTCAAATAATAGCCTCATTAATAGTATTTTGTGTATATATTCTTTATGTAATTAATACTAAGAATGAAAATAGAGTAATACCATTAATACAAAGTATATTTGTTTTATCAGCTGCGTTTGATATAAATTGGTACTTTTTTGGGACAGAAAAATTTAAGCTAACAACTATTAGAAATGTAATTATAAAAGTTAGTGCATTAATAGCTATATTTATATTTATTAAAGATAAAAATGATATATGGTTATATACACTTATAATGGCTAGTAGTTATTTATTAAGCCAAATGATTATGTGGATTTATTTATTTAAGGAAATTAAATTTATAAAACCTAATTTTAATGAAATGATACATCATATAAAGCCTATGTTAATATTATTTATACCTATAATAGCAATAACACTATATAAAATGATGGATAAAATTATGTTGGGTAATATGACAAATATGGATCAAGTTGGATTTTATGAAAATGGAGAAAAAATTATAAGAATTCCGGCTTTAATAATTACAGCTTTAGGAACGGCTATGTTACCTAGAATGACAAGTTTGAATGCTGCTGGAGAAAAAAATAAATTTTACAAATATATAGAAATTTCTATAGAGTTTGCAGAATTTATATCTATTGCAGTAGTATTTGGACTTTCATCTGTATCAGAAGTATTTGTGCCTATATACTTTGGTAAAGATTTTACTCCAGTTATATCTATAATATCGATGTTATCTATAAGTTTAATATTTTCATCATGGGCAAATGTAATAAGGACCCAATATTTAATTCCATTATCTAAGGATAGAGACTATGTAATATCAGTATTTTTAGGTGCTATAACTAATGTAATTATTAATATTATTTTAATACCCAAATTATTGGCTATAGGAGCTGTTATAGGAACAATTTTTGCAGAAGCAATTGTTTCAATATATCAGACATTTGCTGTTAGAAAGGAATTAAATATAAATCTATATTTTAAATCTATAGTTTTTTATTTTATTCCTGGGTTTATAATGTTTATGAGTATTAAATTAATATTAAGATTTTTATCATTTAATATTATATCATTATTTTTTATTATAATGTTAGGAGCTTGTATTTATATTAGTATTTGTGCATGGTATTGGTATTTAACTAAAAGTCCTATGTTTAATATATTAAAGAAAACATTCAATAAGGTAAGAAGATAGAATATTAATTTAAACACAAAATAGATAGGATTTTGAATATGAAAGGAAAGGTGAAATGAAGGGAATAATTTTAGCTGGTGGATCAGGAACAAGACTTTATCCAGTAACAAAGGCAATGTCAAAGCAAATGGTGCCAATATATGATAAACCAATGATTTATTATCCAATGTCAGTTTTAATGTTAGCAGGAATAAGAGATATACTTATAATATCTACACCAAGAGATATTGTTAACTTTAAAGAATTATTTAAGGATGGATCAGAATTTGGATTAAATATTGAATATGCAATTCAAGAACAACCAAATGGATTAGCAGAAGCATTTATAATTGGTGAAAAATTCATTGGTGATGATAATGTGGCTATGATATTAGGAGATAATATATTCTATGGACATAACTTTAGTTCGCATTTAAAAGAAGCTGCAGAATTAAAGAAAGGTGCAATGGTATTTGGATATTATGTTCAAGATCCAAGAGCTTTTGGAGTAGTTGGATTTGATGAAAATGGAAAAGTAACATCTTTAGAAGAAAAACCTGAAAAGCCAAAATCAAGATATGCAGTACCAGGATTATATTTTTATGATAATTCTGTAGTAGAAAAAGCAAAGGCATTAAAGCCATCACCAAGAGGAGAACTTGAAATAACAGATTTAAATAAGGCTTACATGGATGAAGGAACCTTAAAAGTTGATTTATTAGGTAGGGGAATGGCATGGCTTGATACAGGTACACATGTATCAATGCTTAAAGCATCAAACTTTGTTGAAGCAGTACAAACTACACAAGGAATATTTATAGCTTGCTTAGAAGAAATTGCTTACAGACAAGGATGGATTTCTAAAGAAAAGGTTAGAGAATTAGCACAACCTTTAATGAAGACTGAATATGGAAAATATTTAATAGATATAATTGAGGAGTAAAGAGAAATGGTTGAAGTAGGAAATTTTAAATTTATAGAAACTAAAATACCTGATTTATATATAGTTGAACCAAAGGTATTTGGAGATGCTAGAGGATATTTTATGGAAAGTTATAATAAACAACATTTTGATGAAGCTGGATTAACTATGACTTTCGTACAAGATAATGAATCAAGGTCTAAAAAAGGTGTTTTAAGAGGATTACACTTCCAAACACAACATACACAAGGTAAGCTTGTAAGATGTACTGAAGGTGAAGTTTGGGATGTTGCTGTAGATTTAAGAAAAGGATCACCAACATACGGACAATGGGAAGGTGTATACTTAAGTGCAGAAAATAAGAGACAATTTTATGTGCCAGAAGGGTTTGCACATGGATTTGTAGTATTATCTGAAACTGCAACATTTAACTATAAATGTACAGATTTCTATTCACCAGAACATGATGGCGGAGTTTTATGGAATGATGAAGATATTGCTATAGAGTGGCCATTAGATGGAATTGAAGAGGTATTATTATCAGAAAAAGATAAAAAACAAAAGAAATTTAAAGAATTAGACCTACCATTTGTTTATAAATAATAATTAAAATCTTTTATTTTTTAATTATAAAAATTAAGTGTTAGGGTTTACTAGCAAAAATTTGAAATTAACATAAGGGAGGTCTTCATATGAAAATTTTAATAACTGGTTCAAATGGACAATTAGGAAATGAACTTCAAAAAATAGTAGCTACAGGAACTGCAGAAATAGGAAGTGTTTCAGAAGAAATCAAAAATAGTGAAGTTTTTGCTATGGATGTAGATACATTAGATATAACAAACTTAGAGCAAGTAAAGAGAGTTTTAAATGAAATAAAGCCAAATGTAATAATTAACTGTGCAGCTGCAACTAATGTTGATGGTTGTGAAGCAAATCAAGATTTAGCTTTTAAGATAAATTCATTAGGACCTAGAAATTTAGCAATGGTTTGTGAAGAAATAGGAGCAAAAATAGTTCAAGTTTCAACTGATTATGTATTTAGTGGGGTTGGAGAAACACCATTAAAGGAATCAGATTTAGTAGCACCAGTAAGTGTTTATGGAAAAACTAAGCTTTTAGGTGAGGAGTTTGTAAGAGATTTTTCATCAAAATACTATATAGTTAGAACATCATGGCTTTATGGATATGTAGGACATAACTTTGTTTACACAATGATGAAGCTTGGAAAAGATAGAGATTCTTTAAGTGTTGTAAATGATCAACTTGGAAATCCAACTCATGCTAATGATTTAGCATATCACATATTAAAACTTATAGAAACAGAAGAATATGGTGTATATCATTGTACAGGTAAAGGAGAATGTAGTTGGTATGATTTTGCTTCTGAAATAATGAAGCTTTCAGGAAGAAATTGTACAGTAAATCCATGTACTTCTTCAGAATATAAGGCTATGTATCCTAATTCTGCTGATAGACCTGCTTATTCATCACTTGATAATATGATGCTTAGATGTACTGTTGGTGATGAAATGAGAGATTGGAAAGATGCAATAAAAACTTTTATGGACAATGTTGAAAAATAATTAGAGTTTAAGGAGAATTTAATTATGAAAACTTATTTAGTAACTGGTGGAGCTGGATTTATAGGCTCAAACTTCGTATTATATATGTTAAAAAAATATGAGGATATAAGAATAATAAATTTAGATAAGTTAACTTATGCAGGAAACTTAGAAAATTTAAAATCAATTCAAGATGATCCAAGACATATATTTGTACATGGAGACATTTGTGATAATGAATTAGTTAAGTCTTTATTTGAAAAATATGAAATAGATTATGTTGCTCATTTTGCAGCAGAATCTCATGTTGATAGAAGTATAAGAGAACCAGAGGTATTTGCTAAGACAAATGTTATGGGAACAGTAAACTTATTAAACTGTGCTAAGGATGCATGGGAAAATGAAGATGGAACATGGAAAGAAGGAGTTAAGTTCTTACATGTTTCAACAGATGAAGTTTATGGTTCATTAGGTGATACAGGATACTTTATGGAAACAACTCCACTTGATCCTCACAGCCCATATTCATCAAGTAAAGCTGGATCAGATTTAATGGTTAAGGCTTACCATGATACTTATAAAATGCCAATGAACATAACAAGATGCTCAAATAACTATGGGCCATTCCAATTCCCAGAAAAATTAATACCTTTATTAATTAATAATTGTTTAGCTCATAAGGATTTACCAGTTTACGGTGATGGAATGAACATAAGAGACTGGTTATTTGTTGAAGACCATGCTAAAGCTATTGATATGGTTATAAACAATGGTAGAATTGGTGAAGTTTATAATGTTGGTGGACATAATGAAAGAACTAATATAACAATAGTTAAGACAGTAATAGCTTACTTAAATGAAAATGTTGATAAAGCAGTTACTGAAAACTTAATTAAATATGTTGAAGATAGAAAGGGTCATGATAGAAGATATGGAATTGACCCAACTAAGATTAAGGAAGAATTAGGATGGTATCCTGAAACTACATTTGAAGTTGGAATTAAGAAAACTATTCAATGGTATTTAGATAACCAAGAATGGATGAAGAATGTTACCTCAGGAGCATATCAAAATTACTATAATGAAATGTATAAATAGTATACATATCTAATGTTATAATATTAGTAGACATATAATTACATATGAAATATTAGAAAATACAACTCAGGTAAAGGAAATGAAATTTAACTTACACAAGTACATTACTTAAGCTTATTAGATGTGAAGATATGTATACCTATGATTTTTAAGGAAGAATATATGATGTAGAAGAGAAGCTTAAATTCCTTCAAATAACAGTTGAATATGTTATTAGAAAAGAAGATTTGAGAGAGGAATTTATTGAATATTTAAATAATATAATTAAGTAATTAATAGAAATTTCTTAATATAATTAGACAAAATATAATTTTAAACACTACTTATAGTTAGATTATTTAATCAAAGTATAAGTAGTATTTTTTTATATTTAGATCAGTTATATAAAAATTTTTAACACTCTCTTAAAAAAGGATATACTTAATAAGAGATTATTATTTTAAAGATAATATTATTCTTTATATAACTATTTTTAATTGATTTTCTAAATATAATTTTTTTATGTGATTCAAGCAATCATAATTCAAAGGGAAATTTATCCATGAGTATTGTTATATAAATGTCAATATATCTTTGTATAAAAAGTGAAAAATAATTATGTATAATGATTAGAATTTATGCTTAGTCAAAGAGATTTCTAAGTGTTCTAATTTTGATTTAGATCTATAAGAATGTATTTTACATATATAATATGAGAGATATATAAAAGTCTATCTAATTTTATATTTGACATAACTTAATTTCTAAAAATATAATAACATTTAGAAAAATTAGTATTATTAATTATTATTATACAATGTTTTTATATCTTTTAGATATTAATTGAAAGAAAAGATTTGTTGCATCAATATCTATAGGTAAATATCCTATTTCATCTATTATTAAAATCTTATATTTACAAAAATGACGAAGTCTTATATTGCTCTTATGTAAATATTTTGGAAATAAAAAGTCAAACTTTTTTATGCTACACTTCTAGGTAATAATTTGTATTGAATTGGAAGTAGTGTAAATTAATAGAAGAGTGTAGAGCCTTTTTCTGTTATAGCAACCTTCAATATATTTAAAAATAACAATATTAGCTTCTTCCAAGGTACGATATGTATTTTTATAGATTTCTTCCTTCTTTATTGAAGAATAGAAAGATTATATACAAGTATTGTCATAAGGATACTCCTTTTTACTAAGTGATTGTATAATAGATCTTTTATGTAAATGTCAATATATTTTTGTAT
>SKEG01001585.1_pt1 | contig 17287 bp, 17 predicted proteins | sample 4826631 | NCBI WGS metagenome assembly SKEG01 (sample SAMN11008815, study PRJNA524170) | human gut metagenome | biome: Human fecal sample; material: Feces; isolation source: fecal sample from pouch patient p26, p34, p50 | host: Homo sapiens | place: Israel: Tel-Aviv | collected 2016-11-02
GTATTAGGTTATTTTATGATGCCATCTGATTCTACACCCACAAAACAACAAGATGAAGTAACATCAACAGGGCAAACTGGTAATACTATATCTGCTCAATTAAAAGAAGAGCAGGAAAAGCAACACCAACATAAGGCAAATCCAACTGTTACAGATCAAGATGGTGTAACGCAACAAGTAACAACTAATCAAGTCCAACAAGGTCGTTCTGTGGCAGAACCTGCTCCATTAACACCTAGAGAACAGTTTGAAGCTAAACAGGAACAAGAAGCTTGGGCAAGGGAAGCACAAAATAAACTTAAAGCGGAAGATAATCAGATTAAGGCTAATCAATCAGGTATTTTTATTACGTTGCCTAGTCAAAATAGTAAAAAAAATAATGATACGAAAGATACTAATAAACGTAATCAATCTGTAAATGAATATTATAATGCAACATCAAATTCTGATTATATTCGTGTCGTATCTAGTGATAATAAAGAAAGGAGTCAACGTAGTGAACGTTAAACGATGGATCATACCATTTGCTATTACAGGGATATTATTAGGAAGTAATACCTTTGTAAATGCACAAGATAATTACTATTACACACAAGGTAATAGTGTTGAAACAGTCAAAGCTCATGAGGTGTTACAAGCAGGTACTGTTATTCCTGCTACACTTGTTACTAGAATGACATCTGATTCGATGGATTCGGTGGTAATTGCTGTAGTAAGACAGAATGTCTACGATTCAGTATCAGGTAAAAACATTCTTATACCTGCTGGAAGTAGGCTGATTGGTGAACCGTATTCATTTGAAAAGAGTCGTTTAAATTTATCATTTTCAAGAATTATCTTTCCTAATGGACATAGCGTGCAATTGCCTGATTATAAGGCGATGGACAGCTTAGGTCAAACAGGGTTAAAAGATAAGTATACTCGCCATACATGGATTAAGGTTAGATCTGTTTTAACAGGTGCGATCCTTGCAGGCGCAACGACTATGTCTACTAAAAACACTAGTCGAACAACCACATATAACAATGGTAATTCTACAACATATACAGAATCGGCAGGCGATGCAGCCGTAAAGGGTGCTGTTGCCGAATTAATTAGTGGTATTACTAATTTAGCTAAACAAGATCAGGATGTAGTACCAACTGGTACTATTCGTGAGGGTTATCAGTTTAATGTAGTTCTCGATACTGATATTCAAATTAGACCATATACAAAATAAATCAAGAACGTACTGCTATAAAGACTTATTTATAACGAGCTCAAAACTATAGATATTATTTATAACAGTACTAGAAAGGAAGTCCCATGGGTCAAATACAAAGTCGCTTCCTAAGCATTGATGAAGTTATGACGTATTTTGAATTTAAAATTGGTAGTGTTTCTATTCATACAGCATTAAGAAGGGGGCATTTAAAAGGTAAATTAATAGATAATCAATGGTATTTTGACAAAAAATGGATTGAAAAAAGGTATACCTATCCAATTGAAAATCCAACAGGGGAAGTGAGATTTATTACTCCAAAGGATTTATTAGAGTTTTATTTCCCTGAAATGTCTATGTCAACTATGTATAAACGATGCAACGAAGGGATTATTCCCTTCGTTCGTGTCGGTAGTAAAATGTTAATTTTAAAATGTGAATTAGAAGATAAATTTAAACGACCATATTTAGGTACTTAATATGAATAAACGACAACAACTAATAGTATCGTGCGTATGTATCTTATTTACATTACTTATGACTAATACGATAGCCATGAAAGTGTTGTTATCGAATACAGCTGTACCACTAGGTAACTCGTTTACTACTATTGGTGGTATTTATATAAATCCATTATCATTTATAAAACTTTATCAGCAGTATGAATCTATAGCAGTTAATTTGTTTAGGATTCCTTCTAGTATCTATTTTTTAGGATTCTGTATTTGTGTTGCAATTCCTATTTTAATTAATAAAATAGGTGGCAAAATAGAATTAACTTCAGAAGGAACTGCTAAATGGGCTACATATCGTAATGTAAAAAAGCATAAAGCATTGATTGATCCAATGGATGATACTGCAACAGGGATTATTGTAGGATCATGGACAACAGGTTTGATATCGTATGAAACGGCATTTGATACTTGTAAAAAGGTACAATCTTTGTGTAAGCTATCTGATAATAATTTTTGGAAACTATTACAAGTTGTACAAGTTGTATGTTGTATTGCTAGATGGTACATCGTAGATAATGGGGACACTCATTCTATTATGGTAGCCCCTTCACGATCAGGTAAAGGGATTGGTATTATTTTACCAACACTTTGGTTTTGGAAAGGAGCAACCATTGTATCGGACTTAAAACGTGAAAATATAGCTAAAACAGGTGCTTTTAGAAAATATGTTTTAGGTCATAAAGTTATTGAATTTGCGCCTACTGATACTCGTAAAACTTATCGATTTAATCCTATTAATGAGATCCGATGGGGTACGCCTAATGAAGGTAAGGATGTAGGTAATGTAATTACATTGCTTGTTGGCGCTCCAGAGGGGCCTGATGCACATTGGAAAGCAAATGCTATTAGTCTAATTACAGGTGCATTAGTATATTTGAAATATTATCACGCTAAAATTAACAATATGAAAGGTTTAACGCCAGATGATACAGGATACATAGAAACTAATATGTATCATGTATATGAGTTTTTGTCTGTCTCTGTTGATAGTGATGGTGATCCAATTTCATTAAAAGAAAAATTGGAAAACCTTTTAGTTAAAGAAGAACAATTCCCAACATCGATGTATGTATATAACAAAACATCTGAATTACCAAAGCTATATATCAATATATCTATTGAAAAAGCACAAGAAATTATTACCTTTACAGAAGAAGCTAAAAAAACACCAACAAAACATCCTGTTGTGGTGGCTAATTTCAATAATTTTATTAGTAAACCAGACAATGAAGCAGGTTCTGTATTAAGTACAGCAATTACCGCTTTATCTATGTTTAGTGAAAAAATTATTGCTGATAATACAGCAACATCTGATTTTGTATTGGGTGATATTAGAGAATTATCAAAACCATCTGATTTGTTTTTAGTAGTTCCACCATCTGATTTAGACCGTGTAAGAGGATTATTCTCGTTAATCTTTGAGTTATCAATACAACGATATACAGAAGATGAAGCTTATTCTAAAACATTACATAAATGCTTGATACTTCTTGATGAGTGGCCAGCTTTTGGGAAAATGGAAACTTTGGTTACAGAATTAGGTTATATTGCATCGTATGGTATGCGTGTACTATTAATTTGTCAGGGACTTGATCAAGTTAAGGCTATTTATAAATCGTTAAAATTTACATCTAACTGTGAAACTCAAATTTATTTAGCACCACGAGATGAATTAACACCTAAATTTTTATCTGAAAAACTAGGAAAACAAACGATTTTAATTGAACAAGAAAGTTCTAATGGTAAATCTTTGTTTGAGCCTAAAAATAAGACAAAAATAGAAAAAGGTAGATTATTACTTGACCCTGCTGAAGTAAGTAGGCTTGGTAATGATTCTGTTATTATTCTTTCAGGTTTAGAGAATCCTATCAGAACACCTAAAAATAAATGGTTTAAGTGTAAAGATATGGTTGATAAATTTGAATTAGGTCAATCATTAGATACAGATCAATCTATTGGGCTTAGACCAATAGATGCTAAAGATTTAGCATCATTAGAAAATATCCCTTGGTGTGATTATAATGAGCAAGAAGCGTTAGAAACAGTATTAAGTGATATTATCCCTAATGATGTGCAAAACGATGTTAGAGAAGCAATTTTAGCGTTTATACGGTGTCAATTTATGTGTACTCTTATTGAAAATCAAAAACAAGGTCTTACTATTTTAGATAGTGCATATAAGACCGTTACGTTATTTGATATTTATGATATGGTACGTATTTCAACAGTACCTATATTAAAAGATACGGTACACGATTATTGGAATGAGTTTAAACCGTATTTACATGATGAATGTGTATTGATGCAATACACTAACATGATGAACTTTATTGATGCATTGACAGATACATCCTTTAAAGTATTGCAGTTTAAAATATTGCAGGCATTACAAACGTTTAAATAATAGAAAGGAAGTAAAATATGGCAGTTAAATCTTTGGGTATCACTACAGCAAATAGTAAGAAACAAAATTTAGAGCAACGCATTAAAGCCCTACAAAAACAACAAGAATTAGAAGATCGAAAGTTAAATGAAAAAGTGGCCAAAAGTTTAATGGAACAACTTCCAAAAATTGGTGTCGCTATTCATTCTGACGATGATTTATATATGGTGTTAGGTGCATTATTACTTATAAAAGAACGTAATGAATTTGATTTAGCAATTCAAAAAGGGCAAGAATTATATACTTCTCGCAATAACAAGATTAATGTAGAACATCTTGTTGATACATCGAAAGAAAATGATGTGATGGATCATGATTAATCAGCAGGAACAACAAAAAAAATTATCTCAATTAGATGAGATGGTTTTAAATTCGTTAGGGGCTGATATTTTATCTATGATTGATGATGATGAAGTAACAGAAGTATATGTTAACGAAGATCATAATATCTGGAAAGAAACCTTTACAGGTCGTGTTGATACAGGCATTAATTTAACAAATAAACAGGTAACATCTATTTGTACAGCAATAGCAGGATACAATAATGATATTATTACAACTGAATCACCAGAATTAGGTGTTGAATTATCTAGTTTGATGTTACGTGCGCAAATTTGTTATCCGCCTATTGTAAAAGAACCGATTTTCTTTCTTAGAAAAAAACCTAGACGTATTTTTTCATTAGAAGAATATGTAGCATCTAATTCTTTATCTGAAAAATATTACAATCTAATTGTTGAATATATTAAAAGTCATAAAAATATTGTGGTAGTTGGTGGTACTGGTTCAGGTAAAACTACATTTTTAAATGCGATGCTTAAAAAGCTATCTGAACTTAATAATAAGGAACGAGTACTTATTTTAGAGGATACACAAGAACTACAATGTACATTGCCTGATGTGTTGTATTTACGAACAAGTGGTAATAAAAAACAGGTTCATGTAACTATGTCTGATTTAGTATTTGTATCTATGCGATTAAGTCCTAATCGTATTATCGTTGGTGAAGTTAGAAATCAATGTGCATACGATATGATCCAAGCGTGGAATACAGGACATGAAGGCGGTTTTTGTACCACTCATGCAAATAGTGCAGAAGAGGCTTTTGAACGATTAGAAGTATTAATTGGTCAATCTAGTGAAGTAAAAGATAATGAAGTAGTACGGCGGTTAATTGGTAATACAGTTGATGTTATTATTAGTATTCAACGTACTGTATCAGATACAGGAACTATTCGATTAATTGATGATGTGATTGAAGTAGATCGTTATGATTATCATGCCAATGAATTTGTATTTACGCATAAATAAAATATAATTTTTATATAAATAACATATAATTTAAACATATAGAAATGGAGATATAGTATGAAAAATACAATGCTAAATATAGTAAAAAAGTATGGTGCGCCATGCCTAATGATGGCTTTTTGTTTATTAGTATTACCAACACATGCTTATGCAAAGGATTTAGATTTATTTGGAGTTAATGATTTACTACAAGATGTAGTAGATACATTAACAGGAACAACAGGACGTTTGATTTCAGCGATTGCTGTTGTATTTTTTGGCGTTATGTATATGTTTGGTGAACACGGTAGCTTTGCTCGAAAAGCCTTTGCAGTAATTATAGGGATTATTTTGGTTACCAATGCATTGGCGTTTGTATTAATGGTTGGGAAACACTAGGAAAATACCATGAAAATTAAAGTATATAAAAGCTTATATAAACCGCCAGTTATTGCAGGTATTTCTCGAAAAGCATTTGGATCTCTTTTAATGGCTACATTTATGAGTGTTGCTGTATTTAGAAGTCCAGAAGCATTATTACCAGTAATTGTAATCTATTTTATTTTACGTTGGTGTATGAAAAAAGATAATCATTTACTGAATATCTTACAAAGAAATTTACAATTAAAAGATGCGTATACAAAAGATTAATTTGTATAAATAGAGAGGGGGATTTTATGGGAAAATCAACAGGCACATTGTCTGATTTGGTAACATGGTTATTTATGACAAATCAAGGTGTTGTGATAAATAATAATGGTACATTACAAAAAACATTTAGTTTTTTAGGTGAAGATCAATCTTGTATGGAAGAAAATGAGAGAGATTTTTATATTTTACAACTAAATAATGTAATCAAACGCTTACCATCTGGTTATCAATTATACGTAGAAGCTCAAAAAGAAGAAGATGTAGAGTATATGGAGTTAACATCGGAAAATGAGTTAACACGTATTCTTGATGAGGAACGTAGAAAACGATTAAGCGGTACAGGTAATTATAAGATTAGATATTTCCTTACTATTGTTTACAAACAACCAATTGAAGCTATTCAACGTTTTGGTAATTTGATTGATAAAGATAATAAAGAGTTGATTGTAGAAGTCAAAAAAATGCTATCTGATTTTGTACATTCTATTAATCCAAGGTCTAGTAATAAAGATTTAGAAAGTCGAGCGCAATATTATGCGCAGAATTTAAATCTTATTGAAGAAACTTTTTTAGATCAAATTGATTCTATTGTTGGTGTACTAAAGCAGTATTTTAGAGATATTACTGAATTATCGCCACAAAAAACTTTATCATATTTACATAGTACGATTTCAGATCGTTGGTATTCTATTACGTCTCCCATTCGTTATTACATAACAGAACAATTATCTGATAGTACATTCTTAACAGGTCGAGAGCCTAAATTAGGAGAACATCATTTAGGTATATTGGGAATTAAAGATTTACCACAAGAAATGCATCCATTTGTCTTTGATATGCTTAATTCCTTTAACAGTCGTTATCGATTTTGTATTCGATATTTAGCATTAGATAAGATTGATGCTAAAAAAGAAGCTGAATCTATTGCTCATCTTCATAAAAACCGTTCTAAATCTATTGTTACAAACTTTTTTGAAGTGGTAACTAATCAGCCATCTAATAAGGTGGATGAATCGGCAATTATGGATCAAGGCGAAAGTTTACAAGCTTCTGTTGAAGTAGAACAAGGTGAGTATAGTTTAGGCTATATGACATTAAATATTGTTTTATTGAATGAAGATAAAACAATACTTGATAATGAATTAAAAGCGTTGCGTGCATTACTTGATGGTAAAGGGTTTATCTCTACCATTGAAAAAGATAATGCACCAGAAGCATGGCTATCTACTATTCCTTCTTGTTTTGAATATAATGTTCGTAAATATTTAGTAGATACGTTGACTGTATCTGCGTGCCTTCCTAGTACAGCTATGTGGGAAGGTCAAAAAAAAAATCCGTACTTTGAGCAATTAGCTAAAGTCGGATTACAAGATGAATCAGGGCAAGCTATCAATATAAAAGGGTTACAATCTATGGCGTTAATGAAATGTAAAACGCCTGAATCACTACCGTTTTACTTTAATTTACATTTTGGTGAAGTTGGACATACCTTTATTGCAGGTGCTACAGGAACAGGTAAATCGGTACTGTTAAATGCGATTGCTTCTAATTTCCAAAAATATAAAAATTCTAGAGTGTATATTTTTGATAAATCTGCATCTAGTCGTGTTTTAACACAAGCGATGGGCGGTAATTTCTATAATATGCTTATTGATACAAAACAAGTTGCATTTCAACCGTTATCTCAAATCCATGAACCTACAGAACAAATCTGGGTGCATGGATGGCTATGTCGATATGCAGAACAAAAAAATGTAAAGTTGACTCCTACGGATGAACGTGATTTAGCAAACGGCTTAAAGTCAATGGCATTACAACCTATTCATAATAGAACTATTACTGTGTTAAGTAGTTTAACCCAAAATGAAACATGGCGGATCATCTTTGATGAATTAATGATGACAACACGATCAGGTTCAGAAGGACTATATGGTCATTTGTTTGATAGCACCGAAGATAAGTTCGGTACAGGTAATTGGCAAGTATTTGAGATGGAAAAGCTAATGGCGAATGAAGCTATTGTAGCGCCTACTCTTGATTATTTGTTTCATAGAATAGAAAGTCAATTAACTGGGTATCCTACACTTATTATTTTGGATGAATGTTGGTTGTTCCTTAGAAATGAAGCTTTTAGAAAGAAAATTGTAGAGTATTTAAAGGATCTTCGTAAAAAGAATGCATCAGTTATTATGGCTACACAAAATTTGTCAGATATAACTGATGATATTCTACCGATTATTGTCGAAAATATGTCTACTAAAATTATGCTTGCTAACTATACAATGAACCAATTAAGTCGTGAAATGTATAGAAAATTCGGTTTAAATGAAGAGGAAATAGAAACTGTTAGAGGGTTAATACCAAAAGAACAGTATTTCTATAAATCTCCATTAGGAACTAGGGTTTTTGGTCTTGATATTGCAGAATCAAGAAGTCCCATTGAATATGCATTTTTAACAGCAACAAGTAAAATAGATCAACAAAAAGCAGAAGAATTGTCCAATTTATCACCAAGTGAATTTATTAAAGCATGGAAATACTTTAAATTAGGTGTTGCTTAAACAGGAGTTATTATGAACACAACAATTGGATTGTCTAATAAAGATAAACAATTCTTAGAAAAATATATGGATCACCATGAACCAATATTACTTGGTTTTTACATAGGGGATAAATATGTTGAATTAATGTTTACGAATGAAGCTGATAAACATAAAATACAACAATTTTCTATGAAATATGCTAAAACAAGTTTAGGTATACAATCCTTATTTTACAAAGAAGCTAAGCATAAAAATGTAGAGTATCAAACCTGTATAATTGAATTTTCATTAGTATCTAAAATTGATTTTGTTAGTGAGTTGGACAATCTTAGTATAGTTACAAAAGAACATCAAAAACAAATATTATTAGAATGCTGTGATGAGGTTACTGTTAGTTTTCCCATTCTTGATGAAGAAGAATCATATATAAAAGATACAGGGACGTATCTATATTCTATTAGTGAATTCAGTAATATGAATATATTGGATGAAATTGTTGATCATATTGATGATAATCAATTACCGTGCATGTTAATTAAAAACGATATACAAGATCTAACTTTGATTGATATATTGCGTAAAAATATAAAATGCTCTGATTTAATCGGTATTAGTGGTAAAGATAAAACTATATCTGTGAGTATATATCTATTAGGATATGGTAAAAAATCGATTAGCTTAAAATTTAATTACAATGAAATATTAGAACGTAGTCAAGGAGTTGATATGTTATTTAATTATTGGAAAACAATAGGACAACATACAACACGTTCTGATGATCCATTTATGTCTAAAACATTTTGTAGATTGTTAAATGATATGAAATTTTATGAAGCTGATTATTTAATTATTAGACGATGAAGTCTAATTACACATAAAAAAGATAATATACATATATTATATATATAAAATACACATATTTTATATATAAAGAAAGGAGTTCTGTATATGGATATAAAACAGTTTATCCTTGATAATCGAAAGATTGTAATTACCTGTGCAACTCTTGGTATTGTATTGCTAACAGGTATACAAGTACAAGCTGTGTATACTGTACATGATCCAAAAGTTTACGCACAAATAGCTAAACAAATAAAAAAAGCAACAGAACAAGTTGCTTATTTAAAACAACAAGTAGATATGCAAGTACAAAATTTACAATCTCTTAAAAAAGAAAATATTGATCCGTATACGCAAGCGATTGGTCAATATCAATCTGAATATAAAAAGCTTAAAAGCGATATGAGTTCTATTTTTAATGGCTCTAAAAGTGCTGTAGAAGCCTATAAAGAGACGTTTAAAGATTTTAAGAATATAGATTATACAAAAACATCATATTCAGCTATAGAGGGGCGTAGAACAACGAATTTAGCAGAATTAGAAAAGCTTAATTTACAGGCTACTGAGCAGATTACAGCAAAACAAAAAGAATTAGATGCTTCAACTAAACGTATACAACAGTTACAAGCGTTGATTCCACAAGCAAAAGGTGCTAAAGATTTAGCGCAATTACAAAATTTAATTACCGCTGAATCGGTAAATAGTCAAAATATTACTTCTGAAATTAATGCTATTCGATCAAAACAGGAAAGTTATAAAACACAGATTGAAAAATTAGAAAAGGATGCATCTAAAGCAATTAACGAAAAGACAGCAAGCGATTTTGCTGAAACAGCTAAAAAAATGAAAGTGGAAGATAAACAAGTTACGACACAAACAGGTACATTCTATAAATTAGTTAATGGAATGGGGTGGCGTTAATATGGACAGTCAATTACTATTTACCATGATAGATACTGTACAAAGTAAAATTGATACAACTGTATTTAATGGTGTTATGCAGTTGACGGATCCATTATTATTAATGCTTACATTATTGGCAGCAATTAGTATTGCTACCAATTGGCAAATGTTCTTTGATAATGGATTCAATTTTGGGAATATCATTATTAAGATATTACATATTGGTTTTATAGGCTTTCTTATTAGAAATTGGCTTAAAATTGGTGTGGCTATTAAAAGCACAGCGGAACAGATGGGGTTAATAGCATCTGGTAATCCTACGATGCCATCACAGGCCTCATTAATGACAAATAGTGTATCTAAAGTATATTCGCAAATGTCAGTTATATTTGATACGTTTTCATTTACTGGCGATCATGTGATGGCCTTGTTGTTATCACTAATTTGTTTATTATTTGTATTAGCTTGTTTTTTTAGAATTGTGTTTACATCCTTTATGGTTAATGCTGAATTTGTTATTGTCGGTGGATTAAGTATTATATTACTTCCATTTGCAATTACTCAATGGACAAAAGATATAGGACATAAACCTTGGGCGGTATTACTTACTTGTTCTGTTAAATTACTTGTAGTTACATTCTTTATGGGAATGGTAAGTACATTAATTGATAAAGCATTTAAATTAAATACTTTAGCTACTACAGAAGCTGATATTGCTGATTTAGTTCCTGAATTATTAACTACAGCTATTGCTATGGCATTTTTAGCTTATTTGATAGGTCAAGCTGTAGAATTTGCAGGATCCATTGTAAATGGTACTATGATTTCTAATGCAGGCGCATTATCTCGTATTGAAGGTATGATACAAAATAGTGCAGGTAGTGCAGGTAATATAACTCGTGGTACTTTAAGTAAAATTCCTTTTAAAAAGATTGGTGATACCATTCGTAATAAGTATGGTAAATATAGTTAATAAAATAGAGAGTGCTAAGCACTCTCTATATAAAATCTATGGTTCTGGATATCCATTTGTATTTAATTCGTTAAATGACATAGGTTTATCTGATTCTTTGACATATTCTGTTTTATTATTCTGATCAATTAATTTATTGTTAGCAATAATAAAATTATGACGACTTCCTTGTAAAGTTTGATTTATTGCTTTAGCATTTTCTTCTTTCTTAGTTGTTTTTTTAGCTCCAGAAGTTTCAGACATATGATAATAGGTTACTTTATAATCTTTGTCTACTTTTTCAATTACATAATAAGAATCTGACATATTGGTTTTAATACTCCATGTACCGATAAATTCATCTCCTGTTTGTTGACTACATCCAGAAATGAGGGTAATGGATAATATGGTTATTAGTCCAATAAGTAGTAACTTAATATATTTCACGAGTTTCTCCTATAGATATTCTACGAAATAAGATAATTTATATTATTATAACATATCCATATGAGGTGGTGATGGATAATTGAATATATTTTACAAAATTAAATATTTTGTGCAAGCTATTATGTTAGTAGTACTTTTACTTCTACCTGTACAAGGATATTCATTTGGCGGTGAAATAACATCACCATTCTCAAATGGTCGATTACATCCTACATTAGGTGTTGTTAGGGTTCATGAAGGTATAGATATTGGTATACCAGAAGGAACTGCTGTACCTTCTGCCGTAGATGGTGTTGTGGATTCTATTGGTTATAATGCAGGTGGATATGGATACTTTATTGTAATTAATAGTAATCGTGGTGAGAGTATTTTATATGGACATGGTAGTGGTTACCCTTTAGGTATTGTTGAAGGAGCGCCTGTAAAGAAAGGTCAAATTGTCTTTATTTCTGGTAATACAGGTGCTAGTTCAGGGGCGCATTTACATGCTGAATATCATCCTACTGGTTATCGTAATCCTGTGGATCCAGTTGATTTTTATACAAGAGCAGGTTGGAACTTAACAGGTGATACATCAGGTAATACTCAATGGGATGGTAAAGTATTTGGTGGTGCTCTTCCAAATATTGACATGGATTATACTACTTATTTTGAACCATCTATTACATTAGTTGATTTAGGTCAAAAAGTATTAGATGTTGTTACGAATATAGGTAAAGTATTGTCTAATCATATTGTAGAATTATTATTACTTATTCTTGCAATTGATTTGTCTTGGACTGTGATTAAGTCATTAATGGGACAAGAACCATTAACAGTAGAAACATTTATACCTAGAATTATACGTTATGGTGTGTTTATTGCGTTAGCTAAATCATGGGATTACATTGTAAAACATGTATTAAATAAATTATTTATAGATTTAGCTTCTACATATACTAAAGATACGTACTCACAAGAAACATTTTTAGCATTTGATACATTATTTAATTCAGTAAAAGAATCTATTGGTGGATATTTGCATTTACAAATTTCAGGATGGGATGTTATTTCTTCTTTTTTCCCATTCTTAATGCAAAATATATGCGTAATTGTAGTCTTAATATGCTGTATTGCAATTAGTATTTTTATGATTGAAAAACTTATTCGTTTTTATATGTTATTAGGTTTTTCAATTATAGGTATACCAATACGTTTTTTACCTGTAGTTAGTCATTTTGGATCGTCTATGTTAGGCGCTACAATAAGCGCTGTATTAGATTTAGTATTAACAGCTTTTATAGTTGGGTTAGTGGTTTTAGAAATTCAAAATACTGGTGTTTTGCCACAAGAAAATACTGGTATTTTGTTAACATTTACTATAAAGATAATTATGTTAACAGCTTTTGTAGGTCGTATATCTTCACAATGCGTTAGAACATTAGGTAGTTTTAGATTGGGTTAGGTGGTGAATTATGATGATTCCTAGGTATTTAAAGTTTGCTATTATTGCAGGTGTAGCTGTTGTTTTGGCCACATCTGCAATGGCAAGAGTTCATTTTCATGGTGGTACAATTCATGATCCACGCAATGAAATTAAGGAAAAAATATTAAATACAAAATTAGATAAGATATCTGAACAAATTAAAACTGCGAAAAATAACCTAGAAACGTGGACTAAGCCACTCGATAATATAAAAGCCTATGGAGATGATATAAAACGTGTTATAAGCGATTTAAATGCATTTAAAAAGGATACACAAGGTATTCTACATAGTGAGCAACAATCGATTAAAGAATTATATAATCTAAAAATCAATGATGAATCAACTATAGGAGATTTAAAACGTGAACAACAACGATTAGATCGTTTACACGAAAATGAAATCATTCATACATTAGAACGTGCTAATAATGCTTCTGAAGCAAATGAAGTGCTTAATCAACAAGCACAAGATATATTAAAACAATATAATGATGGTGTTATTTCAGAACAACAAAAAAATGCGATGCTACAATCATTACTTGTATTAGCTAAAAACAATAATGCTATGGTTGAAAATCAATCATTCGCAAATGAATTGGCTAATCATGCTAGACAGCATTCAGAAGAGGTAACAAAGCAGGTTATGGGAAAACAATGGGATATAGCACCTGCGCCTAAACGAGATAATACTGAATATAAACGGTTAACCATACCTAAATGGTAAGATAGTAAAACTCACTTAATGAATTATAAAAGAATCTGTAAGGGTCTATATAACAGAAAACGCACCCTTAAAATAAGGATGCGTTTTCTGCTTAACGTTTAGAAAGAAAGTTATCATTTTCATTGACATAGACTTTCAATCTGTTGTATTCTTTTAGTAAATAAATAAACAAGTGAGTTTTAAAAGCGCCAACTCTTAAAACTCAACATCAAGGTAAATCCCCCTTACCAATCTGTTTTTACTTGTCTTTATTTAAGATAAGTATATGAAAAAAATAGAAATACGTCAAGAAAAATACATTTATAGAATTAGATATAAATAGTAGATAAGGCGGGTTACCTAGATGGTAGCCCGCTTTTTTCGTGCTTTTATTATAAAATACACATAATAAAAACATATAAAAAATATAATAAAAACATATTTTTTATATAGGAGAGATACATGAATAAACTTTATTATATTTGTTTTTACATACTGCCCAGATAGTCCTATATAAGGTTATATAGGACTGGTTCACCCCCATATCGACGTATTCGGAACGGTGTTTAAGGCACGACACTCTAAACAGCCTCTTGTTTCGACCTCAAGAAATAAAGAAAAGGTCTGTACATAGAAGAAATAACCACCTTCGATAAGATGACTTACCCTCGTTAGTTATCTTGTACTGTGGGCGACTACGGCCATGCACAAACGGTAGGGAGAGGACGCTTCGACCGCTACGGCGGTGGAGGCCTGATGGAGCATCTGGGCGAAGCTGGAAGGCAATGAGATCAGGTAAGTAGAAATACTTGGAGTCAACGAGGGTATAGCGATGCGAAAGCGACGGTGACGGCAATTATAACTTCAGCTCCTTTCCTAGTGCAGTATAAGTCTTTTATATTAAAAGCGACTGCACTAGGGAGGGAGCTTTTTGCTCAGCTCTGCTCTGGTTCAGACAATTATATGGTTAGTGTATCATCTCGTCAAGTACTGAATTTCGTCGCCTGATGGCTAGAAATTCTTCTAAAAATTAAATAGAAAAATACTATAATAATTAAAAGTAGAATTATATATTTTTTATGTAAAAAATATATTTTAATTATGTATTTTTTATGTTATAATATAAGTATAGTAATTCGTATTTTATGGAGGAATTAATATGATCATTAATGTTGCCCACACGAAAGGTGGGGTAGGTAAAACTATGATAGCAACTAATCTAAGTATTGCGTTTATAGCGCCAATATTAGATTTAGATATCCAACAATCTAGTAATAGATTTTTTGGATTAAGAAAATTAGAAGGGTTGCCAATATTACCAGTTTATAATACTTTAACTAATGAATTAATTAATACTTATAAAGGTAATGCAAATAAACATTTGATTATAGATAGTGGTGGTATGGATAATGATATTATTCGTCAAGGTTTAGAATTATCTGATTTAATTATTACTCCAGTATCTGTTAGTCAAGTGGAGTTTTTTGGCTTGCAAGATTTTAATGATCTATTAAATTCAGCAGGCCATTCCATTAATCGAGATAATACTTACATTTTATTTAATAATATTAATTTGCAGGCTAAAAAGGATATAAAACAAGCTAGGTTATTAGTGCAAAATGAATTTGATTTTAAATTGTTTAATACGATGTTAGGATCTAGGAAGGCATATAAAGATGCCTATTCCTTAGGTCAGAATACTGTAGAACTGGATCCAAATTCAAAAGCTAGTCAGGAAATGATTAATTTGATTAATGAAATTAATTTAATATGTAGAAAGTAGGTAATAATATGATGAAATTAAGAACAATAAAAAATAGTGAAAACGTTTCCGTTTCCTCTAAATCTAATTTTGTAAAACAAGCACCACAAAAAGTACAATATCCAACAATCAATACAGTTAAAAATACTATAGGTAAAACATTTGTATTTCATCCTGATGATTTAAAGAAATTTGATGAATTTAAAGCTATATCTGGATTAAATCGTACAAAATTAGCTATAGAATCTATTAAACGTTGTATTAAGAAAAAAAATCATGTAACTATGATTAGACCAACAGCAGGTAATCGTGTTCAAAGAGTGATCCATATTCCTATAGAATATGATGATTACTTAATAAATTTAGCTGATGATAATTACGAAAGTAAAAGTAATATGTTATCTATGTTAATGTTAGGTTTTATTGAAGATTATGAGGTGTAATATGGAATCGATTACTCTTTCATTAGGATTAATACCTATAGTTTTATTTGGATGTTTATGTTTAATGCTTTTTAGTATTTCTGATGCTAAAGAAAAACTACTGATATTAGGTTTATTTATATTAATTATTATTTCATTTTATATTATTAGATCTGATACAATGCATGATTTTATCCAGTATTTACATGATATAGGCTTTGTAAATAGTATTTATTGGCTTGTATTTATGGGTATTCAGCCAATAATTGCATTATTATTTAAACCATTAGTGAGTATTTTACGCAAAAAAACTTTATTAGTAAAAATTTCTATCTTATTAATTTTTATAGTACCATTTTGGATCATTATGTTAGTTCTTGTGGGTAACTTTCGTTTTTATTTAAGTTCTTAAGTTAATAAAGTTCATTGTATTTGTGCAGGAACAGGTAATGGCCGTTGATACAGGTTGATGAAAAATAGGGTTAGCACACTATTTGATAACTAGCGTAGTCTGTTGTCATATAGTGTGCTAACTGAGTCCCCTTTTGGGGAATTAGGGGGATAATTTACTATTGAAATTTATTTCATATATGGTATAATATAAATACAAAAGAGCGGTAAATCGCCACCATAAGAGCGAAACGAAAAGAGTGGTAAATCGCCACCATAAGAGCGAAATGAAAAGAGTTAAAGCGGATAGAATATTCTATCCGCTTTTCTATTAATTTAGGAGTTTTATTATGCCAAAGACATTAAAATTATATACAGTAGATACTAAGTATAATGATTTTTTACGGTCTAGAGATGATAATATTCGTGATAATTCAGGAACTAAATCAATGAGACCTTATGTAGGTACTATAATTATGATTAATAATAGACATTATTTAGCTCCATTAGCTAGTCCAAAACCTAAATTCAATCATATGAAAGATACGATTGATTTTATTAAGATAGATAATGGTAAGTTTGGTGCGATTGATTTAAATAATATGATTCCAGTTGAACATAGTTTATGTAAATTAATAGATATTAAGAATGAGCAAGATCCATTTCGTAAAATATTGTGGAGAAATGAAGCTCGATGGATTCGTGCTAATGGTAAAAGTATTTCTAGTAAAGCTAAATTATTGTATGAACAATATATAAA
>SKEG01001594.1_pt1 | contig 17211 bp, 28 predicted proteins | sample 4826631 | NCBI WGS metagenome assembly SKEG01 (sample SAMN11008815, study PRJNA524170) | human gut metagenome | biome: Human fecal sample; material: Feces; isolation source: fecal sample from pouch patient p26, p34, p50 | host: Homo sapiens | place: Israel: Tel-Aviv | collected 2016-11-02
CATTAGAAATATTAACAGAGTATACTTCAAAAAAATTAGGATTCATACCAATTCCTTTTTCGACAATTATAAACGAGAGCGTGAGATCATCAAATGTCATTTCCTTACACATATTAGAATATTCTTGACTTTTCAAATTAACCATAAAATATACACCTCTAAATATTATTTCAATTTCATTTTACCAAAAAAAGACAGCTTTATAGCTATCTTTAATAAAATAATATAAAGATGTATAGTTTAATACTATTTTGAACAAAAGTTTCATCATTTTAAAATGCATGACTGTTTCTACCTTTGCTACAATACCATAATAGCACGGAAAGTTACCCCTTGTGGTTCTTTGCTCATCCCTTTGTTTTCCGATTTTTAACATACCTGATTAAACATAAATATGTAAATCAGGACAATTAATTTTCATCTCTAAACCATCTGCAAACTCATTTAATGCCATTTTTCTTATTTGATAATATCTAGTTTTTTCAAAATGTAGTCTCATCATAGCTTCAACCGCTGATATTTTACCTAATACATTATCTAGTACTACTTTCAACTCTACTGATCCTTTATCATATGTATCTGCAACTCCATCAACAATTGACTTAGCATACAGATATTTCACTAATTTCTCTTCATTGCTGTTTCCTATACTTCCACCAGGCATACCACTTAAACTTGGACTTTGTATAAACTCTGGACTTGCCTGTTGATATATCTTGTATAGTCTTGGATAGTAACGTTTGTCAGTTAGAAACCTTGCCACATTATCAGCTGTTTTATCATAGTCAATGTTTTTCATTCCGGGTATCATTAATTCTTCCAAGTTAAGCACTCTCCCTGTGGTATAATTATTTTAGTTGATTTAAGTGGCACGTTTCCAAGGGAGCGTGCTTTTTTATTAGTTATAGCTTCTAACCATATCGACTAATTGCTGTTCTTTATCTTTCCATTGACGCTTGGTTTTTCGATAATCAAAATGTCCTGGATATTTATGATTTGGATTTGTTTCTTCTAGTCCTAACTCATGCTTTCTAACTATCCAAGTTAAATTTGTATTCATATCTAGAATTGACGCTGTATTCTCATAAACCCTAATAATCTCTACTTCTTTATGATTATTTCCAAAAATATCTTTAACATTAAAATATACTTTTACCATAGTATTTCTCTTAAAAATTATCATCATGAATGTTAGCTATCACAGATACTTTAACTTGTGTTTCTGCTGAATTATGATCCTTAGCTCTGACAATCATGTTATGCAGTTTATTGTTAATAAAATATTCAACTAAATATAATTTCATCCAATCAATCCTTTCTCATATTTATAGCTAGCTAAAGCCTTGCTATGCTCTCAACACATACGACCATCTCAAATCATGCGGATGCAAGGCAGTGTTACAGGTTTACGAAGAACATGTTACGGAGTAATTTCTCCCTTCAAATTATTTGTGCCTGTAACTATTGTGTATTTAAAAGAAAGTCTGGTTTCGGTAGTAAATTTGCTTAGTCACTACGATAATAAGCAATTATAAAAGGGAGGTGATTCACTACTTTCAAATTAAATTTTGCTTGTAGCTTTCTCGCATATTTACCACCTATGACTTATCATCCTGCGACAGATACTAAGCCTGATTCGATTCTTAAAATCGTGGCAAATCAATCTAATTCGATTCTGCTTAAATGTTTCATAACAATACTTAAAATCTCCACAATTTCTCTAAACTCTTTAGTTTTAAGAAAATGTTTATCTCTAATTTCCCAGTCATCGTTATAGTATTTTTCTAGTACTATAATCTTTCCTTTATAACAAATCTTTAGTTCCCTTAAAATTTTTTCGTTGAATTTATCATCAGTATCGTCACAATCTTTACGATCAATAGCATCAATTCTCAGATCTCGACCGTAAATATCTGGGTATTTTCTGTTTAATTCTGTATACATATTTATAAAATTTTCATTCATTCCATATACCTCATTTCAGACTATTCTTACACTGCGACTTATTCTCTTCAGCTATCTAACTTGGTTCCAAATATAAGCATTTACTAAATATACAATCACAATTATTTCTGATACCCATATTTTGAATAGCCACTCATCAAAAAAATATAATACGTTCAAAACTAAAGTTATGGCATTTGCAAAAATTGCAATAGCTATCAATACTGATAGTAATTTATTCAATATTTTCATTTTGTTTTCTCCCTCAATGATATCTATTAAAACCTAATTTCTTTCAATCAATTCAATTGCATCTTCAACACTTCTGCACACTCCATATAACACAGGTTTATCTTCAATGAATTTTTTAAATTTAATCTGATCTTCTCTAAGCTTTCCAGTTTCATTTTTAACTTCTATTAGAATCATCTTCCCGTCACTATGCCTAAACCCTGTGATGTCTGGCCAACCTTTAGGTGCTAGTTTTATTACTGTTCCAAATTTTGTTTGTACAGTTCCAGCGTTACTTCTAAACACAGTACATCCATGCCTAGTAACTGCAACCATAATATCGTTTTGAATTTTTTGTTCTAAAGTCAATCGTAAAATCCTTTCTAGTGTAGTCACTAAAATTTAAACGTAGTCACTACTCTATTTTCCAGTGACCACTTCAAAAGCTTATTAAATCAAGGTTTATTTTTAGTGTAGTCACTACGTAGTCACTTCAAAAGGCCTTATAAATGTTGATATGACAATGTTTATAGCCTTTTTTTAACGTAGTCACTAACTTTAAACTTTTTGAGAAACTCCAGGACTATTTTTATTCTCTTCCCCTATCCCCTTACCCTATATATTTATATACTTTATATACAAAATATATGTATTAGTGACTACGGTAGTAGTATATCCTTGATATATCAACGTTTTAGCGTAGTCACTAACTTCAATTTTAGTGACTACATAGTGACTACAGTGACTACACTTTGGAATATCCTCGTTTAGGAACTCCATTAATTCGTTTTTTAGCCGGTTCCCATTCTCTATGATTATCCATAATGTACTTAATCTTTTTGGCTAACTTTCGATTCTTAATCAAATTCTCTTCTCCAAGCTCTTTAGCAATCTGAGATGAAGTTATAAAAGCCCCTGGCCACCCTGCTAGTACTTCTTCTATTTGAGTTTCAGCTTCATCAATGTACATGAAAGACTTTCTATTTTCTTCAAGTAGTTCATTTTCTTCATCTGATAACATAAAATTAAAGCCTTCCTTGTAGTAATGAACACATTCACCCCAGAATTGCTTGATTATCTCTGGTGTTAAATCTGTGATAGGACTTTTAATCTGTCTGCGTTTGTTGGCCATGTTTGGCATGAATCTACGTTCACCAGTTTTATCTTTTAAATATGTTGATTCATTTGTTGTTCTCGCAATGACAAAATTCTTAGGTCTTCTAACTGCACTTCTGCCATAAGGTGGTCTGTATTCCAATTCCTCAGATGAAATGAATTTCTTTAAAGTTTCAAAATCTGAATTGTTAGTAGCTGTCATTTCATCATCATTGACAATTAAGGCTCTTTGCATGTTCATATAGCTGTCCTTGTCTTTAAAGTCTGTGAACTGGTCTGTATACCAACCATTTGAAATCTTTTTTAGAAAAGTGGTCTTACCTACGCCTTGGCCACCAACTAGATCCAACACATAATCAAACTTAGAGTTAGGATTAAAAACTTTGGCCACTGCTCCAACGAAAAATATTTTAGTCTGCAGCGTTGTCACTTCACTGATTTCAACGCCTAAAAATTCTGGTAGCAGCAACGCTACACGTTGTTCTCCGTCCCATTCTTTTTCGGCCTCTTCTAGGTATTTTTTGACAGGATTGTATGAATTACTTTGAGCGTCGTTACTAACTGCCATATGCAGTAGTCTTTCAGTAAACAAAACTCCATACTTGTCTTCAATATATCTAAGAATGCTCGAAATATAGTTATCCTCAACATATCCACATTTTATGTGTAACTGTGGAATACTTTTTATAACTTCATCTGCAAACGAAAATTCATTATATGCAAATGTTCCTTTGAGAACATCATCTTGCTCTAAAATCAAGCCGATATTACGTAAAGAATTAGCTTTGATAGTTCCGTTTTGAGTCATTGTGAATGGAATTGGCATTTTTACAACATTTGTTGATTCATTCTTTTCTGCTTTTTTAATTGCATCATCAACACTCATTTTTTATCCGCCTCCATTCTGTATTTCTCTATTTAGGATTGATTCAAACGTCCTATCTAGCTCCTTTTGCGGTAAAGGATCATTTGAATTTTCATTTGCTATATTCACTAGCTTATAAGCTAATCGTGGTTTAACTGATCTAAAAAATAATGCTCCACATAAGGCAGCCAAAGCTTTATTTCTTTGACCTTGGTCACCTAAGCCGCTTGCTATTGTTTCTAATACGTCAGTAGTTGAATTACGTTCTCTAGTTAAATTTAAATCTTCACTGACTCTGTTAGGATGACCCTTAGTAGCTCTAGATTGATTAATAGTTCTAATCAAATTTAATGGAGCTTTGACAATTGGATTTTTATTTTCCCAAGAATATCCTTCACTAGGTGCAACTACTACATAATTATTAGGATGTGCTTTAATATCAATTCCAGGTTGCCAACCTATCATCTGATGTAGTGTCATCTCGTCTCTTTTAAGATAAAATAACTGCTTACCACCATGTTTAGTGGTTTGAGATAGTGTTTCTGGAAACCAGTCTTTAGGCAGTTGGTCAAACGAATTAAAACCATCTGCTCCATTCTCGTGTCTATCAATATCCACTACAAAGAATTTATCAGTTTTTAAAGCTATACTTGCAGTTGGATATTTTCTCCACAATTTCTTGATTTCATCTGCTGTTAAAGCTGGTCTATCAGCAAATTTAATCAATGGCTTTTTATTTAAAAGTGGTAGCACACTCATTCCTTTAGCTTGATATGCCAGTGCTACATTTACTAAATTCTTCATAGCAAATCCTTTCTAACGGGCATCTCACCCGTTCGGTAGTCTAGAGTTACTGCTCTAATTAGCCTTTAGAATGGAACGTCGTCATCATCAATAACGATTTCATCTGGTTCTTCTGCTTCATCAAAATCATAATTACGATATGGATATTGTGGGTTCTTCTTGTTTTCGCTAACTGTTAAATGCATTAAAACAGTTCTACCTTCAGCTAAAGCCAATGCATTAGCTAAAGTTTCAATATCTTCCCAATCTTCATCTTGAAGTTCAATTCCTGAATTAGATGCTAATTTGGCAATCAACTTAATGTTTCTTCCAAGCATTGGATTAGGATTACCTTTAGCAGTAGTTTCGTCTAAACTCAAATTAACAAATTCTTTTTGGCCAGTATGTTCACCATCTAAAACTTGTACTCTGATTGATAATTGCTCAGAACCCCATGGAGTGTCTTGATTCTTAATGTTATCAATCATTACTACATAATCTCCTGAAGGTAGTCCTTCAAAACCATTTACATTACCTTTTTTTGTATCAAATCCTTCTAAAGCCTTTGCTGCTGCGTCTCTTAATCCCATTATTCTTTACCTTCCTTTACTTCTTTTTCTGTTTCAATTTTGTCTACAATTTTCTTCTGTTCTTTAATTGGAGTCTTAACAGGTTTGTCAAATACTCCTACAACGTTATCTAGGATTCTTAAAATATCCTTGTCATCAATTTCTTCACGTACGTAATGTGTACGTCTATCAGTAACTCGTCTGATGTAGTTCTTTCCTCTGCGTTTAGTTTGGATAACTAAATCACAGTTACCATTAACAATGTTGTAGTACTTAGTTTTCAGACTAGGTACTTCAACATCACTGTCTCCTTCTTTTGCAACTCTTGAGATATAAATAACATTCATAGGTAGTGATTTAAGCTCCACTACAAAGCTTTGTAGTACGCTGTTAAATGCTGAATAGCCTTTCCCATATGGAATATCAGCTAAACTTTGAACGTCATTTTCATAACAAATAGCTTGTTCAATCATGACTGTTAAATCATCAATTACATCAATTACAATTGTTTTATAACCAGGATTCCTAGTTTTAAGTTCTAAGATAATCTCATCTAACTGGTCAATTACTGAACGTTTTAGTTTTCCTTGAGCATCTCTAACGTTTAATAATTGAATGTCTTGAGCTGGAATCATTTCCGAATTACCGTCAGTGTTTAAAAATAGTGGTACTGGAAATCTCTCAGCTAGATAAGATTTACCTGACATGGTATCTCCAAAAATGAAGAAGTTTCTAGGAATTCTTCTAACCTTTTTCTGTCTATTAAGTGGTGGTAAAATCGACACTTTAATCATTCCTTTCAACAATCAGAATCTGATATTTTTTAGGTAGAAGTAGTTCTTTATTTCTAGCGGTATATTTAACTTTGATTTCATAATTTTCGTATAGACCGCCCTCGAAATATTGAACTCCTTCTTTTTTCTTTAGCTCTTCAACCAATTTGGTTGTATTCACTTTAATCATTCCTTTCATTTGATAAAGCCACGTTGCTTAGCATAGAAGTAAGCCCACCCTGGCTTGTAACCTTTCAGCTCTGCATAAGCTTTAACTTCAGCGTAATTCTTTAAATCTGAAGGTTTCTTGTCTACTACGTTATTAGCGACTTTATCAGTTATGATCTTTTTAAATATTTCTTTCCTACGTGCTACAACCTTTTTCAATTCTGCTTTATCAACTACTTCAATTTCTCTTTCTTCAACTAAATCAGCCCCACAAAACGGACATGTATTACCATTTCTGTAGAATGCTGCAAAACAACTAGGGCACGTTGATACTGGTTGAATCTTAGGTCTATTACTTTCTTTCTGCTTTTTAGTTCCTTCTAGACTCCAATATCTATCTTGAGTAGGTAAACCAAACCTTTGAACATTTCCAACTTGATCAATGATAATAGCTGTTTTACCAGCTCTAGGATTCATTGACCGCATTGCAAATTGCAGGTATAAAGATAAAGATTTAGTAGGTCTCAACATAATTACACAATCAACATTTGGTAAATCTAGTCCTTCAGTAAAGAGTTCAGCATTTGTAACTATCCTTACCTTCCCGGCTCGATAGTCTTTGATAATCTGGTCTCGTTCTGTTTTTGGAGTAGTACCAGACACTGCTTTGGCCAAAATACCTTGTTGGCAGAATTGTTTAGCTAATCTCTCAGCTGATTCAACATTATAGGTGTAAGCTATTGCCTGCTTACCTTTGGCCAACTTAAGATACTGATCAACTGTTCTACCGTAAATCTTAGGCTTAAAGGCATCTTTTATAGATTGTTCATCATAATCACCAGTACGCTTAGTCTTTAGTTTTGAAGTATCTAAAGCAACTGGAGCATAGTAATCAACTGGAGCTAGAAACTGATTATCAATCAACCACGAAATAGGTTTGCCAATGATTAAGTCGTCTGCTACATCTTTAAACCCTTCTCCATTTAGTCTTACTGGTGTAGCTGTGAATAGTAATTTTAAAGCGTCTGGGAACGTTTCAAGTATTCTACGATAACTTCTAGCTAGAACGTGATGAGCCTCGTCTACGAAAATGATAGTAGGTTCTGAAAGCTTATCTACACGTCTAGTAAATGTTTGAACCATGCCTATCTGTGCTAAGTTCATATCAACTTCATTAGCTTTGAAAGTTTTAATAACTTGATCCACAATTTCTTTTCTGTGAACCACGAACATCACTCGATTACCTTTTTTAGTAGCACGTCTAGCAATCTCGGACATAATCACAGTTTTACCTGTTCTAGGTGGTGACTGAACGATTATGGAGTGATGTCCTTTTTTAACGGAATCATAGATGTTGTTAATTGATTCCAATTGATAATCTCTTAATTTGAACATTACTTAATCACTGTTCCTCTGTTTAGTTTAAGATGAACACCTGGCACTTCTTGGCCATTCTTTAAAACCTTATATAGTTCTTTCTTATCAGCAGTAACTTCTGTTTTAGTTTGTTTAAATTCTTCTGGTAAATTATCTAAACGATCAACAATCACAGATGCCTTGTAATTTCTAGGCTTTAAAATGTGATTTTCAGTTTGTAATTCTTTAATACCAGCATCATCTAATGCTCGTGTCATGTAGTCTTGCAAGGATCGATTTAAGTTGTTGAGTGATGTTTGCTTTGCTCTTAGATCCTTGAGTTTTTCAGACAACCAATCTAGTTGCATTTTGTTCTTCTCAATCCAGTAAGCAATATTGTCTAATTTAATTTCTCTAGCATCATTTATTGAATCTAAGGTATCAGCTAGCACTTCTGGATCTAAGTCTTCACGTTCTTCTAGGTCTCTGTATGTTTGATTCAATTCAAATAAGTTCATTACTTGGTTCCTCCTATTGGTTTTAATAGTTCTTCTAATGCTTCTCTATCATTAAGTTCAAGGTCAAAATAATTAAGTTGATAGAAAGCCCTTATTACTAGAATTTTTTCAACATCACTATCTAGTGATTTCGTGAAGTTGAATAATGTGTTAAGATTAATGTTGTTAATATTTTTTTGTCGTTCAGTGGTTGCCGCCACTGAATTTTTTTGTTCTGCCACAATCTCACCTCCTTTAAATGTCCATTTCTTCAATTATCCAAATACTGTAACTCCCACAAACTGGGCAACGTTTAACGTCATCTACATCTTGCATTCCGTAAACCTCAAAGACTAACTCACAGTCATCACATTGCCAACGTCCACCAGTGTCATACTCTAATCTTGGTTCATCTTCCATTGTGTTTGCCTCCTTAATCAAAAAACTCACCTTTTTTTATTGCTATAACAATTCCGTGCAGTGCATATCCAGCAAGTACGGATAGCCCAATCAACGTAAAATAAGCTGCTGTTGTTAATTCGATCATCTTAATCATCCTTTCTTTTCCACGCTCTATACAAATCAACACATCCTGCGTACGCTATGCACGCTAGGATTCCATAAATGCACCATATATCATTTCCTCCATGTAAAAATGTCCTTGATCCAACTGACTAAAACAAAAATTATTACGTAAGCTATACACGCTACAATCACTGCTAAAACTGGTTCCATCAAGCTACCCCACTATATTTATTTTCCAATTTATTCAGTTCGATTAATTCGTCTAAATCTCGTACGTCATATAAAATCTTATTTACACCATCAAACCTAACTGGGGTAATCATTCCTTGCTTAGCTAGTCTGTCTAAAATATCAACACTAAGTCCTATATACTTAGCAGCATCTTTTCTACTTTTTAAACGGCCTTCATTTGTTTTAGTAGCAATTTTTACAGCTTCCATAAATAACTCTTTTAACTCATTAATTAATGCTTGCAATGCTTTTGGAGATAATATATTTAACATTAAAATCACCTACCTTAATATGCCTTAATTTTTTCTAGTGTTGTTTCACTTGGTTCCCAATTAACTAGTGCTTCTGCAATAGCTGTAAAATGTTTCTGTTTGATCAATGTTCTTGCAGGAACTCCTGCTGCTTTTAAAATGGAATTGTTTAAATCCCATCTCAATAATGCAACTTGATTTTTGTTATAAATCTGATGCTGACTAAGATATTTATTCAACTTCTGATTAATCTTTCTAGATAACACTTGATAATCTTTGGAAGATATTGGTGTGTTATCTTGAACATCTTTTGTTTCTTGCTTAGCCATTGCTAACTTAACTTGATGTTCTTCTTGCTCTTCAATCCAACGTTTAGCACGCTGAACTGGATCAGTAATCATATATGAATCTTGCTTTTGGATGATGTATCTCATATTGAAATAGTTATCCACCAACTCGTCATAGATTTCCCAAGCCTTGTCATCTTCAAGAATTTTGAGTAATTTAGCGTATCCTCGTTCTGAGAGTAGGTAGATGTTGTTAGCATTACCCCATTGAGCTTTGGTAAATCCATACTCTGAAAACACATCACTGTGTGTGATTTGTTTTATATCAAGAATATCTATCCCAGTTTTAAAACGTTTGATATTTCTATTAATCGTTTGATTTACGGTTCTCGTTTCTAAGTTATGAATAACCGCAATATCTCTAACTAACATTGCTTTCTTATTCTCACCAAAACCGCCTTCGATTCCAGTAAATTCAAATTTGCCAATTTTCTCAGTTCCTAAAACTTTAAGTTCATTCATGCTTATTCATCCCTTTCTTCAACATAAAACTTAATCAAATTTAGTTTTATAGGTTATTTTTATTAAGTTTTTTGCTTAAAAATTGTATTAAAAATAACAGTTGGCTCAACTGCATAAATTTTAGCCAACTTATAAATGTTTTTAGCATTTGGTTTTGCTTTTCCTTGTTCCCAAGCAGAGACAGTTGTTTGTGATACACCCAATTTCTCGCCCAGTTCATCTTGATTAAACCCCTTATTAACTCTTAATAATTTTAGAGTAGGCTCCATTTTTAATCATCTCTCTTTCTATTTTATGATTAGCCATGCTATTAAAGCTATGATTACAATTACTGGTAAAATTCCACCTTGAATATTTATCTTCACGTTATATTTACCATTTTTAGTCGTCTTAGTATAATCAAACTTTCCTAGCAAAAATTTTTTCCAGTTCATATTTTTATACCGTTATGATAAAATGTACACTAAAGAGAAGGAGTCACCTCCTTGTTCTTTAGTTTTTACTTATCAGCGTTTTCCGCTGAATTTTATCTGAAATTCAAATCCCAGAAACTTGAATTTCAATTCGAATGAGAACTCTTTTAAAGGGTTCTTTTTTTGTACATTCTTCATAACTTTCTCCTTTCTTCCTTGATACGTAAAGCCCTTATCAACCTTACATATACTATTATACTAAGTTAACTTAATAAGTCAATATATTTTATTAATTTTTTTGCTAAAAAGTAATTTTTTATTAACTATATTATTAAGTAATGTTATTATTTAACTAAGGAAACTTAATAATAGAGGTGAACTACAATGATAGGTCAAACAATTAGAGATTTAAGAAAATTAAAGAAAATGTCACAATCAGAATTAGCTAAAGTTGTTGGTGTTTCTCAAACAACCGTTACAGCGTGGGAAACCGGCAAAGCTGAGCCTTCTAGTTCTGCTATATCTAGTTTAGCCGACTACTTCAACGTAACCACCGACTACTTGCTCGGACGTCCTGAGAAAAAAGATGATGATGCTAAAACAGCTGATATTGAAGATTTAGATAAGATGATAGATAACGCTCGTTCTTTTGGTGGTAAGAAAATGACCGAAAATGATAGAGAAATTATTAAGGCTTATTTAAAAGGCTTTTACGATAACAAAAATCAAGGGAAGTAATTATTATGTTGTTTAACCATAGAATAGATGCTTTTTTGAGAGAGAATGAGATTATAGTAGCTATTTTAGATGGGCTAGACAATGAGGGATTTTACATACCAGAAAAAAGGACTATCATTCTAAAATCTGAATTGAGCAAAAATGAACAAATTAAAGTCCTATTACATGAGTTAGGACATATATTTAATGATGATAAAGTTATTGGTTCTTACAATGACTACCTTGTTCCACGTTCTAAAATGGAATCTAAAGCTAATGATTTCATGCTAAGAGAATTACTAGAAAACTACATATTAAGAACAAATACTGAACCTACTGATATTAATTGTGTATCATTTTTAGAAAGTGAAAGATTGCCAATGTCATTTGAAGATAGTGTACGTCGGATTATTATGGGTGGGTTGGGTATTTAAAACACTTTCGACAGTGTTTTAGATTGAGATATATGACCAATGATTTGATGTCGTTAAAAGCTAATCCGAAAAATAAAAATCAGGGAGAGATTTTATATGAGAAAAGTTATTAAGTATACTGCATTAATGACTCTAGGATTGACTATAGCCCCCGCTTATTCTTCTTTAAGCGAGAATTATACTATTTCAGCCAGTTCTATCAGCAAGAAAAAGTTGAAAAAAGTTAACAAAGAAATGAAAGCTTATTTACAAGAAGATCAAGGTTTTGCTGAAGGAACTTTAGATGAAAATGGAAACCCAACAGATAACGGTACTCCAAATCCAGAATTTGATTATGCTACATATGTAAAGAAAATAAAGATAAGCGAAACTATGCAAGCAAAAGTTTACTATAATTCTAAAATCACTGATCTTACAGTTGATGAATTAGATGAAGTAAGTTCAAAAGTACAAGGCATGATTACCGCTTGTTTAGTAGAAAATAAATACATCTCTGATGAACAAGCTGTAGACGGAACATTCTTAACCTTTTATTACGGTAAAAATGCTATTGGTCATTCAAAACTAACTAATTATAAGGAATTTAAGTGGTATACCAAATAATTTAGGTTAACTGAACTAGAATATTCTTTAATACTTTTGATAGTATTTTAAATTAGAATATCTGATCAACAATTCTATGTCACTAAAAGCTAATCAGAAAAACAAAATTCAGGGAGAGATTTTATATGAAAAAATTCAATGCTATTACTATTTCTTTGTTATCACTAAGCTTACTGGGTGCCTGTTCGAATTCAAATTCAAATGATAAATCTAGTTCTTCAAGTATTAAGTCTGAGAAAAAAGCTACATCTTCTAAAGCTGCTAGTTCTAGCGTTTCACCCACATCATCTAAAGAAGAATTAAAAGCTGCAATCTCTACACCTATGACTAAAGAAAATTACCAAAACTTAGAAGATGGACTTCTAGAAGCTGCGAATGTCGATGATATTCACGATCATTCTGCAACTATGCAAGGAAAGTTGAACAAATTTAATGCTAAAGCAAATAACATTTTAAAGAAAAAAATTAGTAAGAAAGATCTACATAAAGAAAAGAAGTTTTTAACTTCTTCCGATTACCAAAAATTTAAAGAATATTCTAATAATTTAGATGATTACTTATCTGCTTTATATGATTACGCTGTAAAATATCAATCTAATACTCCTGTAATAAATGACGATAAAACATCACAATCAACAAAAGATGATTATCAAAAAGAATTAGATCAGTTCAAATCTAAATTTGATAATGCTAAAGAAAAATGGTCTAACTCATATGATTCAATTATGAATAGTTAATTTTTAAATAAGGGAGAACACTATTATGGATTTAGAAACTATTATCAAACAGCTAGAAAAAGCAAATGTAACTGATACATTTGGAACTAAAAAAGAAATCAAAGCTCTACCCGAAATAATAAATGATGATGAAACTATCCTATATGCAACTAGTGGTTTTTTTGAGGGCAATACGGTATTAATTGTATGTACAAATAGTCGCATATTATTTATAGATAAAGGTTTAATTTATGGCGTTAAATCATATGAGATTCCTTTAGATATGGTAAATGGTGTCTCATATTCAATAGGTTTGGTTTTTGGTAAAGTTTCTGTTGTTAATGGTGCAATTACTAATGAAATAGACAATATTGACAAGAAAACTGTAAGTATTTTAGCTGATACTATAAAAAAAGCTGCTAATGATTATAAAAATAAATTAAAACAATCAACAATTAGTAGCAATGTAAACACAACCGACTCGGATAGCATTACACAACTACTTAATGTTAATTCAGAAATATTACACGAGTTAAAGGCAATTAGACATTTGTTAGAAAAAGATTCTTAATTATCAAATAAAATTAGTGAGGAGATCTTATATGAAAAAGAAAAAAATGAAATTCATTACTACTACCCTACTATTTATGAGTTTATTAGGTGCTTGTTCAAACTCTAATTCAAATTCTAAAACTAGTTCAGAGTCTTATAAATCTAGCTCATTAAAAGCTAAGAAAGCCAAAGAATCATCAAAAAAGAAAGCTGAATCTATAAAAAAGGCTAAAGAGGAATCAAAGAAAAAAGTTTCTGAATCTAAAAGAAAAGAATCCGAAAGCAAAGCTTCATCTGAAAGTGCATCTATAGCTGAAAGCCAAAGTAGAGCTAGTGAATCTGAAAGTATTGCAAAAGCTAGTTCAGAGTCATTAGCTTCTGCTCAAGAAAATCAAAATAGCGATACCAATTATGATAATAATGGGAATGGTAGTAATTTTCAAAATACTGATATGAATACTGCTGACACTGGTAAGATTGTAGGTAATGTTAATAGTCATATTTACCACGTTCCCGGTCAACACGGATATAATATGAATTCTGCCAACGCTGTATATTTTAACTCTGAGCAAGATGCAATTAATGCTGGGTACAGGAAAGCTTTGAGGTAGTTAATATGAGAGGATATATTAGAAAACCATCGTTAAAAAAATCTTTCAAAGCAGCTACTACTGCTAAGTATAAAAGAAGATTAAAGAAAAAATTAATCCCTGGTTATGGAACTCGTACTGCAGGATGGTTACATCCTAAACGTAAAATTTACAATAAAGTATATCACCGTACATCAAAAAGTTTGTGGGATTTGTTTAAGTGATATATTTAATCAAAGCCAGTCATTGCCTGATGATTGGTTTTTACTAGATATATTATCTAATGTTACAAAAGATGCTGAGTTTAAAATTATTGGATTGGTTGTGATTTAAAAGATAGTGTTTTAGATTGAGATATATGACCAATGATTTGAAGTCATTAAAAGCTAATTTCGACATGTTTTAAGGGGGCTGTATCATGAGAAGCAGATTTAAATGTATATCAAAATTTTCGTTTATTTGTCTCTCAGTTTTAATAATTTCATCACTTATTGATAGTTCCTTATTTATACTTTTACCCAAGTGGACTTTTACTATTTTCTTTGATAAATTTTTATCCACTGGTATCTCTCCTCTTTTAATCTTTTTATTTGGTCTTGGGATGAATGAAGGAGATAAAATCAATGATGAAATTAATAAGTAGAAAGGATTTAAATTTGTAAATGACTTCTAAATTAAATAAAGATAAAACATTTATAAAAAATATGCACATTGATCAATTTAGAGCAATGGAAAATCTAACTATTAATATTGGAGAAAAACTTACACTAATTGGGGGAATCAATGGTGTTGGTAAAAGTTCAATACTGGGAATGCTGGCACAAATTTGTAGTTTTAGAGTCCATAAAGAACCAGAAGAAATAGATAGTAACAACATTAATAAGGAAAATTCTATTGATCCACTTTATAGAACTATTTATAATAACAGCTTTGAGAGTGAATTTAGTGATCATTTCAAGATTTCTAGTAAATTCGATACACCAGATAAAAAATATAATGTTGAATTTGATATAAACGATGCTTTGGAAAAATTAGTATATAAAGCACAATTACGATCAACATCACGAGATGGCAGTTTACGTTTTGTTTTGCGACGCACCGAATCAATCAACGATAACACTTCACGAAATATTACTTTTCCCGTAATTTATCTAGATTTAAAAAGACTTACTCCTTTTGCAAATCGTAAATTACAATATGTAGAGGTTTTAAGTGACGAAGAAAAAGAACACTTCAAACAAATTTCAAATAAAATTTTTACTCCAATATATACTACCAATAATCGTGGTACACTTATAACTTCTAATAAAGATAACGTTAGCTCAACTGTTCTATCTAATGGTAACTATGATATTGTTGGAGCTTCAACTGGTGAAGATAATCTTGGACAAATAATATCTGCGCTACTGTCGTTTGCCAGATTAAAAAAGGAATACAATAATTACAAAGGTGGTCTTTTACTTATTGATGAACTAGACGCTGGTCTTTTCCCAAAAGCACAGATTGGATTATTAGATGTTCTGAGAAATTTTTCATCTAAATACAACATCCAAGTTGTTTTTACTACTCATTCAGCTACAATTATTTCAAAAATGCTGTATTTCAAAGAACAATCTAACCTTAATAAAGCAAACAAGAATGATATTGGAATTAATTTTTTAAATAATCCAACAGGAAAAATAGAAAACTATGGTCACTTTTCGTTCAAAGAAATGGTTGCATCTCTAAATGTTGAACCACTAAAAAAAGATAGTAACTTTAAAATTAATTGCTATTGTGAAGATGATGAAGCCTATGTTTTCCTAGATAGTATAATTACTAAGGAACAAAAGAAAAAACTTAATCTTATGAAAAAAATCACTCTAGGTGGAGAGCAACTGTTGACTTTATCTAAAGCAAAAGTTCCTGAATTTTCTTCTCTATCCTTAATAATTTTGGATGGTGATAAAGCAAACAAAATTAAAAATAATAAAAATTTTCTGTGTTTGCCTTCTAAAACTCCACCTGATCAATTAATGTTTCATCTACTAGATATTGAACCACCTGATAGTTCATACTGGAGTATAGATCCTTCAAATTGGAATAAACAAATATTTGAAAATTTAGAAAGTACTAAAAATATCTGTAACAATCTTAGTTATAATCAAAGAAAGCAATCTTATTCATTTTCACAAAATAATAATGCTGTTACTCGTGACTTTTTTAAAGAGTGGTTTAAAGAAAATGAGCATTCTCTAAAAAATTCTAAAACTAGTCCTATAAGAAAAATTTGGAATAAAAATAACAAAGAAACTGTCGCTAAATTCCGAACAGAATTAGATAAAAAGATAGATTATCTATACTCAAAAAATAATTTCTTATCGTAAATTTGTAACTTATTATTCAAAAATTTCTGGCCACTACTCAAAAAATAATGTAGTATCTAAAGTGAGGTGATAAATATGCCTATAACAAAATCTCCACTACGCTATCCAGGAGGTAAAACACAGTTGTCAAGGTATGTAAAGCATCTATTAGATATTAATAATGTACACAATACCTATATCGAGCCCTTTGCTGGTGGCTTTGGAGTAGCACTTGAATTATTATTTAATAATAATGTAGAACAAATTGTTATGAATGATTTCGATCCATCAATCTACTCTATCTGGAATATGATTCTAAACAATAGAGATGAATTTATAAATCTTATCAAGAATACGCCTATAACTATAGAAGAATGGTTTTATCAAAAAGATATAAGAAATAAATTGAAAAATGATTCAAACTCTATAGAAAATGCATTTGCAACTTTTTTTCTAAATAGGACTAATGTGAGTGGTATTATTAGTGCTGGTCCAATTGGTGGATTAAAGCAACAAGGAAAATATAAGATAGATTGTCGATTTAATAAAGAAAAATTGATAGATAAAATAAATAGAATATATGATTTTAGAGATAGAATTATATTATTTAATTTGGATGCAAATGATTTTATAAAATACGAACTACCTAATTTTTCAAATAATGATACTTTTATATTTTATGATCCTCCATATTTTAAACAAGGGCAAAACCTTTATTTATCC
>SKEG01001596.1_pt1 | contig 17195 bp, 14 predicted proteins | sample 4826631 | NCBI WGS metagenome assembly SKEG01 (sample SAMN11008815, study PRJNA524170) | human gut metagenome | biome: Human fecal sample; material: Feces; isolation source: fecal sample from pouch patient p26, p34, p50 | host: Homo sapiens | place: Israel: Tel-Aviv | collected 2016-11-02
GAATGCATATGCATACATACCACCTCTTTTTTGATAGTATGTGCTGTTTTTATTTTTCAAATTCAAATAAATTTAATCCAACTTCCGGATCAAAAGTACGGTCAACCGTTCCATTAATTTCTGTAAGGACAAGTTCTCCAGTTCCACTAATCACCGCTTCTGTTAGATGTCCTCCAAAAACATTTCCGTTTTCATCTGCTACACTGATATGGAAATGGGTATAGGTTTCCCCGTTCATCGTATTAATATTTCCACCAATGGAAACAATTTCAAGATCTCCTTCCCATGTATGTCCCTTAAATACTTTTTCTTTTGTATCAAAAACTCCAGCAGTTACCTTTCCTGCCGCCCCAATTCCTGTTAAATAGGCAAGTTTTATATTTTCCTTCTGTGCAATTTCTTTTAATTTTTCACAAATTTCCTCTCCACGATCAACTCTGATTACATACTGATTTTCAAATTTTCTGTATTCCATTTCTTTCCTCCTATTATTTTACGATTATCTTTTTCTTCTATATTATTATATAAGGCAACTACAAAAAAAGACAAGATGCATTGGTATTTTCCAATAACATCTTGTCTTTTGTTTTCATATTTTTTACCAAGGAATTGCCTGGAATAATCCTCCTGCGATCAATCCTCCAATGATTGGTCCGACGATTGGGATCCATGCATATCCAAAATTGGAATCTCCTTTTCCTGGGATTGGAAGGACTGCATGTGCAAGTCGTGGTCCAAAGTCTCTGGCTGGATTAATTGCATATCCGGTCAATCCTCCAAGAGACATACCAATAGCCACGATGATTCCAAATACGAAGAAATAATTTAATCCCATGCTTGATGCATTCTCCACATTTCCGATACCAAGAATAGCAAATACAAGCACAAATGTACCAATGATCTCGCTTAAGAGATTTAAAATAGTGTTTGGAATGGATGGTGCTGTACAGAAGACACCGAGTTTTGTTGCTTGATCTTCTGTTTCAGCAAACTGCCCTGCAAATAAAATATAAACAAGAATACCACCAACAAATGCTCCAGCTACCTGAGCAATAATATAACCTGGCACCATAGACCATGAGAAATTTCCTATAGCTGCAAGTGCAATCGTTAATGCTGGATTAAAGTGTGCTCCTGATGCAGCACCGAAGATAAATGCCGGAACAAGAACTGCGAGACCCCATGCAAATGTGATCTGTACCGCACCAGCTCCTTTCATTCCAGATTTATTTAAGTTGACGTTCGCAACAACTCCATCTCCTAAAAGGATTAAAATCATAGTTCCTAAAAATTCTGATATGTATGGCAGCATAACATATACCTCCCTTTTTGCTTTTCATCAAGTAGTTTCTCTACTTACTTTTTATGGCCGTTCTCTAATTTTTTGCCCATCCAAAGGAATATTTTACAGCTTTTTCCCAACCTGCAAGTTTTTCATTTCTTTCTGCCTCATCCATCTCTGGTGTAAACTCACGATCAATATTCCAGTTTGCAATAACATCTTTCTTATCTTTCCAATATCCAACTGCTAAACCTGCAAGATATGCAGCACCCATAGCAGTTGTCTCAACACATCTTGGACGACGTACCTGAGTACCAAGAATATCTGACTGGAACTGCATTAAGAAGTTATTTGCACTGGCTCCTCCATCTACTTTCAGAGCACTTAATTTAATTCCGCTATCTGCTTCCATTGCTTTTAATACATCATATGTTTGATATGCCAGAGATTCCAATGTTGCACGGATGACATGATATTTATTTACACCTCTTGTAATACCAACAATTGTTCCTCTTGCATACTGATCCCAATGAGGAGCTCCAAGCCCCGTAAATGCAGGAACAACATAACATCCATTTGTATCTTTTACTTTGGAAGCCATATATTCAGAATCTGGAGAAGAATCTACTAAACGCATTTCATCTCTCAGCCATTGGATTGCTGCTCCAGCAACGAAAATAGATCCTTCCAATGCATAATTGACTTCTCCGTCAAGTCCCCATGCAATGGTTGTAACAAGACCATTCGTTGAGAAAACCGGTTTATTTCCTGTGTTCATCAATAAGAATGCTCCCGTACCATAAGTATTCTTTGCCTCTCCTGCTGTAAAGCATGTCTGACCAAATAATGCTGCCTGCTGATCTCCAGCAGCTCCTCCGATTGGAATTTCTGCTCCAAAGTAAGAAGCATCTGCCATTCCATATACTTCACTAGATGGTTTTGCTTCTGGAAGCATACATTTTGGAATATCCAGTTCTTTTAAAATTTCATCATCCCACTCTAATGTATTAATATTAAATAACATCGTACGTGCTGCATTCGAATAATCTGTTACATGTACTTTTCCTTTTGTTAAACGCCAAATCAGCCATGTTTCAACCGTTCCGAATAATAAATCTCCTGCCTCTGCCTTTTCTCTTGCTCCAGGAATATTATCAAGAATCCATTTTACTTTTGTACCACTAAAATATGCATCTATGATCAATCCGGTTTTTTCACGAAACTTATCCGTAAGACCTTTTTCTTTTAGTTCATCACAAAATTCAGAAGTTCTTCTGCACTGCCATACAATTGCATGATAAACTGGTTCTCCTGTATTCTTATCCCATACAATTGTTGTTTCTCTCTGGTTGGTAATACCAATGGCTGCAATCTGCTCTGCTGTGATATTCAGCTTATTCATAGCTTCTACCGCAACACCAAGCTGTGTAGACCAGATTTCATCTGCATCATGCTCTACCCAACCCGGATGAGGAAAATACTGTGTAAATTCCTTCTGTGCCACACTGCAGATAACACCTTGCTCGTTGAACAGAATACAACGATTGCTTGTTGTTCCTGCATCTAATGCCATAATGTATTTTTTCATATTACGCCTCCTAAAAAAACACTCTTCACTTGTTACACGCTTTTCTTCTAATATAGCATATTTTGCACAAATGTCAAACGATACATTTTTATTTTTTGTGCATTTTGTACATTTTTTAGTTAATCATTTATCTTGATTAATAATTAATTTTTTATATTTTTCTACATACTTCATGCCGAATTCAATAAATTTCAATTAATTTTTTTCTGTATTAATAATCATATTTTCGTCTGATTAACTACGACTATTAATCAAAATATTTTTTATGTTTAATGACCACAGCAAAACATTTTTATAAACAACAGACAAATCTCTATTATATAAAAGAGAAACGCCCTTTATGGACTGCTGCTTTCAGTTCCATAAAGGACGTTCTCTTACTGATTTTTATTTTTAATTCAGGATAGACTATTCCACAATCGTTGTGAATTTTTCCCAAGGGATATTTACTTCTGCTCCCTCATTGATAATCGCATCTACATGCATTAATAACGGGAAATCTTCCAACGCTACAACTCCGCGTTCTGCAAGTTTGCGGACTGCACGTGCTGTTCTTGTCGCGATAACAATAGATTCTAAAGTTACACCTTGTAATTCTTCCATTGCCTGTTCAAATGTTAAACCGCGTCCAAGAAGCGTACCAATTTTTCTTGTTCTTCCACCAAATACAGTGACATAAAGATCTCCTGCTCCATGGATGATATTTTCAGGTCCACCATGGATCAGATCCAGGAGGTGCATCATTTCTTTGACACCCTGGCCAAATAATGCTGCCTGAGAGTTATAATGTACGGCACCAATTTCGCCATCTCTTTTCTCTGCAAGTCCTACTGCAAGAGAAACCCCTAATGCGTACGCATTCTTCATGGCAACGGCACATTCCACTCCAACTACATCGGTTGAAAGACTAATATGATAATAATCTGTTGCAAGAAGAGATTTAATGAATTTTAAAGTCTCCATATCTTTTCCACAGAAAGCTACATGACTGTCATCATGGTCTGCAAGTTCATAACTTGTGCATGGTCCTCCGATGGCATTGAAATTAATATGTTTGCCTTCTGGCTGTCTTTGAGCAAAAATGTGAGGGTAAGGTACCAGTGTACCATCATCAAGGTCCACCATACCTTTTGTAACGGTTAATAGAGGAACATCTTCCGGAAGAACCGGTAAGATTTCATCACAGAACCAATCAAGACCAAAACTACTGACTCCACCAAGAATCAGATCTGCACCTTCCAATGCTTCTTCAAGTTCTTCAATCTGATAATACTTGATTCCATCATGAAGCGTTCTTTTCAATGTGATATGAAAATTGTCCTTTCTCAATCCATCAATAATCTCTCTGTCTAGTGGTGATCCTACCAGACGTACCTCATGTCCATTCTCGAATGCCGGGAATGTGATTGCAGAATTCATCTGCCCTGCGCATACAAATGTGATAACACTCATTTCTTTTTCCTCCTGAATTTAAAAAGCTGTTTTTGGTTATTCTGCCACCTTCTTACAGGCAACAATATCTACACCAAGGCCCAGAACATCCGGGATCACAACATCACCCACCTGTACTGGTGCTTTGACTGTGACCTTATTTAATTCATTCATAACATCATAAATCTTACTTTTTGGAATATCCCCAGCAGTTTTTACGGGTACTCGTCTAGCCTGTTTACTTTCTACTTTCACAGTAGAAGTAATGACTCTGGTAGGATTTACAAGTTCTTTTTCTCCATAGGCAGCTCCTCTTGGGCAGCCATTTCCTGTTACTTTATATCCATTCTCTTCATCAACTTTTAAATGGCATCCTTTCGGACAAACAATACAAATCAGCTCTGTCATGTTATGCACCTACCTTTTCTACTGACACGGTAATTTCACCATTTTCTACTTTATCTAAAAATGCTTTTGGAATGACGATTTTCTCCATTTCTCCAGGAGCCATATGCTCACGTTTGAAAGATGCAAGTTCCTGTCCATTTGATTTTACTTTGATCTGAACATCTTTAAATACATTTCTTGCACGGAACATCACTTCCACTTTTTTATCTACATTAGACGGACGTACTTTCTGAGGTACGATACCATTGACTCCGTCACCATTCTTGATAGCGATGCATGTCTGATCTTTTGTTTCTCCATTTTTCACATATTCTGCAGCACTTTGTCCAGCTTTCTGACTTTCTGCTGTAACAAAGTCTACCAGGTCATGTACATGAACAACATTTCCACTTGCAAAAATACCTTCTGCAGAAGTTTCCATATTTTCATATACGACTGGTCCACTTGTTGCAGGATCCATCTCAATTCCAGCAGATCTTGTTAATTCATTTTCTGGAATTAGTCCAACAGATAATAAAACAGTATCTACATCAAATTCCATTTCTGTTCCTGGAATTGGCTGATTCTTTTCATCTACTTTCTGTACAATGACCTTTTCAACGCGTTTATCACCTTGAATATCTGTGATTGTATGAGATAAATATAAAGGAATATTATAGTCATTTAAGCACTGAACGATATTACGATTCAATCCATTGGAATATGGACAAAGTTCCACACATCCTACAACTTTTGCACCTTCCAAACTCATACGTCTTGCCATAATCAGTCCGATATCTCCAGAACCAAGAATCAGAACTTTCTTTCCTACCATGTATCCTTCGATATTTACATAACGCTGTGCAGCACCTGCTGTAAATACACCTGCCGGACGATCACCAGGAATAGCGATAGCTCCTCTTGTTCTTTCACGACACCCCATATTTAATACAATCGCTTTTGCTTCCAGCTTCATATATCCATTTTTCTTATTCATCGCATGGACGCATTTTTCATTTTCATCTACATCCAGTACCATAGTATCTAACATAACTTCGATATTGGTTTCTGCCAACATGTCAATAAATTTTCCTGCATATTCAGGACCTGTTAATTCTTCTTTAAAATAATGGAGTCCAAATCCATTATGAATACACTGATTTAAAATTCCTCCAAGTTCCTGGTCACGTTCAATGACAAGAACTTTTTCGGCACCGTTTTTATTTGCTTCTACTGCTGCTGCCAGCCCTGCAGGACCTCCGCCGACTACAATTACATCATACTTCATTATTGGGCACCTCCGTCCTTTGTTTCTCCTGTAATAATATTTGTTCCCAGACGATCCTGTGGAACCTCTGCTAATGGGATGTTTAATTCTCTTGCGATGATTTCCTGAACTCTTGGTCCACAGAAACCTCCCTGACATCTTCCCATACCTGCATTACATCTTCTCTTCACTGCATCAATAGAAGTTGCTGGAATTGGACGATGAAGTGCATGAACAATTTCTCCTTCTGTAATTGTTTCACAACGGCAGATGATTTTTCCGTAAGCTGGATCTTTTTCCACCAGTTTTGCTCTTTCTTCATGACTTAAATGTTTGAAACGATCAATATGTCTTTCATCAACAATATTTTTCTTTTCTTCTAAAGAAAGTCCAGAATTTCCAAGCATCTTAACGATATCTCGTGCAACTGCACATGCAGAAGATAATCCTGGGGATTCCATTCCTCCGACATTAATAAAGCCTTTATTTTTTTTATCTTCGTAAATCTGGAAATCATGCATTTTTGTTCTTGCACGAACTCCTGCAAAGTTACGGATAGATTCTCTGAAATTAATTCCAGGAACAGATTTTACCGCCTTTGTTCTTACAAAATCAAGACCTTCTCTCGTTGTGGAAACATCATTTGCAGCTGATGGCTGTGAATCTGGTCCTACAATTAAATTTCCATGAACTGTAGGAGAAACAAGAACACCTTTTCCTTTTTCATTTGGACATTGGAAAATAACATGATTTACAAGAGTTCCCTGACTCTTATCCATCAGATAATATTCTCCTTTGTTTGGTGTAATTTCAAAAGTCTTTTCATTACACATTTCATTTACTTTATCTGCATAAACTCCGGCTGCATTGCATACATAACCTGCTTCAATTACGCCATTGTTTGTTTCAATCTTAAATACATCATTTTCTTTGCTGATACCTTTTACTTCTGTATTCAGCTTAAATTCAACTCCGTTTTCTACGGATACTTCTGCCATTGCAAGGGCAAACTCCCATGGACTTACAATTCCAACGTTTGGAGAGGAGAGTGCTGCAACTGCTTCATCAGAAATATTTGGCTCTTCTTCTCGAAGCTTTTTCTGATCCCAGATTTCAAGGTCTGGTACTCCGTTTTCTTTTCCTCTTTCCAGAAGTTCTTCCAGTGTTTTCTTTTCTTCTTCACTAAATGCTACAACCAACGCACCAATCTGTTTAAATGGTACATCCAGTTTCTTGCATAATTCTTTTGTATATTTATTTCCCTGGATATTATACTTTGCCATTAATGTTCCTGGCTTTGGATCATATCCTCCATGAATAATCGCACTGTTGGCTTTTGTTGTTCCTACGGAAACATCATTTTCTTTTTCAATCACAACTGCTTTCACATTATATTTTCCTAATTCGTATGCGATAGAACAGCCTGTGATTCCTGCACCGATAATTGCTACATCATACACTGTTTTTACCCTCCTGTTTTTCGCTTGCGTTTGTTTCTTTCTGTCTCTATCTAATCACACTTTTCTCCCTCTGTCAAACCGTTGAAACGCCCATTTTATGCGGGTTAGCGCATTTTTGAATTAATCACTCTAATTGATTAACACCTTTCAATTTTTGAGTTTTTTCCTATGACTTAAGGAAATGACGGAAAGCCTTGCATTTGTTGTTAATCATTTGTATACTATTAATAATCAGAGTTTTAATTTAATTAGTAATTGGAATTAATCAAAATAAATCATTGATTTTTTTGCAAGGTTTTTGTTGAAAAATATCTATCTTTTGATTTTTTCATTTACAACGGAAAGGATATTATTTATGGGTAAAAGAAATAAGGTTACAACAAGAGATATCGCAGAGTATACAGGTGTCTCACAATCCACAGTTTCCATGATCTTAAGTAAAAAACCTCATGTATCATTTTCAAGGGAAACCATTGATAAAGTAAAAGAGGCTGCAAAAGAACTTGGTTATCAAAAACCACAAAAGGGAGTGAGGAAGAAAGATTCTGCTCTCGCAAAAAGCATCATTGTTATCTGCCCACTTCTTTCAAATAGCTACTATACCATGATCATTCACTCTATTACAGAACGTGCACAAGAATATGGATATACTGTGTTTACCGTTTCAACCTTAAGAAATGTATCAAGAGAAGAGCTTTATCTGCATCTTTTGTCTGGGTTTGAACTTGCAGGTGTTATTTCCTTATATCCTCCAACAAAAATTTCAGAGGCAAACGCTCTTTCCAAACAAGTGCCTGTTGTCTCTATCGGAGATAAACCAGATGCCTGTCGCTTTGATTCTGTAGAACTTGACAGTAAAAAGCCTGGTTATCTAATCGCAGAACATCTGATTTCTCTCGGACATACAAGGATCACCTATGTCTCAACTCCAATCCGCGCAAAAGAAATTGGAAGAATCCATCGCCTTCAAGGACTAAAATCCTGCTTCCATGATCATGGCCTAGATCCTTCCAATATTGAAGTGAAATCACCAAAACTTGCTGTGTATGGCCGATATTCTTCTGATAACTCCGAATATGAAAACGGCTATGCCCTTACGACTGAAGCTCTGGAAGCTAATACACCATCAACCGCTTTTGTTGGAAATAATGATATGACAGCCTTTGGAATCATGGCTGCCATTGCCGATTATGGCTATCATATTCCTAGCGATTATTCTGTTTGTGGTTTTGACAATGTTCCTCTATCTGCTATGCCGCAAATTTCACTAACAACAATTGAACATGCTTCTATCTATAAAGGACGAGAAGCTGTTGATATCATTTATAAAAAGAATGCACAAAAGGACAAAACCTCCAAACATTACATCATGCGTATGGAATATGAACCCGAACTAATCATAAGAAAATCTACAGGTAAATGTAAATTATCTTAAAAGTATTTTAGGGAAAGAATTCGATTTTTGAATTCTTTCCCTTCTTTTTTTACAACTTTTCTGAATTAATTAATTCGATAAATTTATTTTTTATTTTTTAAAATATATTATTATATATATTTTATGTGAAAAATGCACATAAAAGCACATGAAACAAAGTTTTGTCACAGCGTTTTGTGAAAAAACTATGATTAGTGTGTATTGATTCCCATACAATACATGGAGTATGATAATAGCATGATAAACGTTTATGAATATGCACAGCATAAAAGATAAGGAGGGCGCATGGCCGGCAAACTTCTAACAAATGAATTCCAATCAAATATCATACTGAATGCAACTTGTCATTCAGTGGAAGATGCTATCCAACAAGTCGGACAGATTCTTGTGAAAAATCACTATGTAACAAAACCTTACATACAGGGCATGCTAGAACGCGAAGCAGATTATTCTACCTATCTTAACTTTGGCATTATGATCCCACACGGAAATGAAGCGTCTCTTACTTTTGTCCAATGTCCCGGAATCAGCATTTTACAAGTTCCCAAAGGATTTTACTACCTCGGTCATACAGTGACTCTTGTTATTGGTATTTCCAGCAAGGAAGAGGATCCTCTTCAGGAATTGTTACAGATTACGGATCTTATTTTAAAACCAGAAAAACGTGACCGTCTTCTTCATTTATCTTCCAAACAGGAATTCATTGATTTAGTAAATGAAAACTATGCAATAGAAGGAGAGTTATAAAAATGGCAGAAAAAACTACATTTTCACAAAAACTCCAGAAATTTGGATCTGTTCTTGCCGGAATGGTCATCCCAAATATCGGAGCGTTTATCGGATTCGGATTAATCACTGCATTTTTCCTGAAAACAGGATGGACACCAAATACAAAACTTGCAGCCCTAATCACCCCTATTCTAAATTATCTGTTACCAATTTTGATTGGTCATACAGGCGGTAAAATGTTTGGTGGTGACCGTGGTGGTGTTATCGGTGCATTTGTAACCATCGGTGCTGTTGTTGCCGTTGATGGAACACCAATGTTCCTTGCAGCTATGATCCTTGGACCTCTTTCCGGGTTCTGTATTAAAAAGTTTGATCAGGCCGTAGATGGTAAAATTCCAAGTGGATTTGAAATGATTGTTAACAACTTTTCATTAGGTATCATCGGTGCAATCCTTTGCTGCTTTGCACTTCTTGTATTTGGACCTGTTATGGAAACTGTTACACGAGTTTTAACAAATGGCGTAAACTGGATCGTTGCTCATAATGCACTTCCATTATCTGCAATCTTTGTAGAACCTGCAAAAGTATTATTCTTAAACAATGCATTAGACCATGGTATTTTTGGACCAATTGGATACGAACAAGTAAAAACTCTCGGTCACTCCGCTCTGTTTTTATTAGTTCCTAACCCAGGTGCAGGTCTTGGATTATTACTTGCTTACTGGTTCTTTGGAAAAGGTGAAATGAAAGAAGCCGCTCCAGGTATGATTTTAATTCATTTCTTCGGTGGTATCCATGAAGTTTACTTCCCATATGTACTTGCCAATCCATTAACTATCATTGGTATGATTGCTGGTGGTATTGTAGGAACAGGAACTCTTACCTTCCTTAATGTTGGAACCGTTGCAACTCCTTCTCCAGGAAGTATCTTTTCTGTCATTGCATTATCACCAAAAAATTGTATGCTTGGTGTTATTTTAAGCGTGGTATTATCATGTGCTGTATCTTTTGTTTTAAATTCATTCTTTGTAAAACGAATGGTTGCCAAAGGTGGAAACACCTCTCTTGGAGCATCTGTCATTCCAAAAGAAGCTATGGGAAATTCCGCTTCTACTGAGGAAACAACAACTGCAACAACCAATGACAGCAGCCTCGGTGTTGCAGGAATTGATATTAAAAATATCAAGAAGATTGTTGTTGCATGTGACGCTGGTATGGGATCTTCTGCAATGTCTGCTGCTGCACTAAAGAAAAAAATAAAAGCAGCGCAGCTTCCAATCGAAGTTATTAATACTGCAATTTCAAGAATTCCAGATGATGCGGACCTTATTATTACTCATGTAGAACTTACCGGAACTGCCAAAGCGGCTCAGCCAAACAAACAACACTTGTCGATCTCCAACTATTTACAGGCCCCAGAATATGATGAACTTGTAGAACGCTTTAAAAAGGAACTCTAAAACTTACTGCCAGAATAAGGAGATATTTTTCTTAGTCCTTGGCACTATCTTACAAAAAGGATACGTCTATGAAAGCAATTATGTATGGAGCCGGAAGCATCGGTCGTGGCTTTATTGGTGCTCTATTTTCAGAAATCGGTTATGAAGTTGTATTTATCGATGTTAATGATGAAGTTGTAAAAATAATAAATCAAAAACATACATACCCTCAAATCATCATGAACAAAGAAAAAACCACAAATTGGATAAAGAATATTCGTGCTGTTGATGGAAAAGACACAAAAGCTGTTAGCAATGAGATCGCTGATGCTGATATTCTTGCAACTGCTGTCGGTGCTAATGTTCTTAATCGAATTGCTCCAGTAATTGCACAGGGTCTCTTGAAACGCTGGAAAAAGGACCCTGAAAATGCCTTGGATCTTTTAATCTGTGAAAATTTGATGGATGCAGATGTTTTGCTAAGAAAATATCTTCTTAATGCATTGCCAAAACAATATCACCCAATCATGGAAAAACAACTAGGGCTTGTAGAAACATCGATTGGAAGAATGGTACCTCCGGCAGATCCGTCTTTTATTTCAAAGGATGAACACCCATTGGCCGTGCATGTAGAACCATATGATTTTCTGCCGGTCGATAAAGCTGCTTTTAAGGGCAACATACCCGCATATAAAAAAATCATTGCTTATGAGCCTTTTCACTATTTTCTGGAACGAAAATTATATGTTCACAATATGGCACACGTCACTACTGCTTTTTTGGGTCAATTTCTGCATAAGACCTATATCGATGAAGCTGCCAACAATATCTATATCCAGAAAATAGTCAAAGGCTGTATGATGGAAAGCTGTATGATGCTTGCACAGAAATATAACATAAATTTTGCCGAACTAAATTCACATATGGATGACTTGTTACACCGCTTTAAAAATCCATATCTGAAAGATACCGTATCAAGGGTTGCTCGTGACCCAATACGGAAACTAAAACCTTCCGATCGCCTAATAGGAGCAGCAAGAAGTTGTGAGAAAGTAAATATTACGCCAATATATATTTCTTTTGCAATAGCCCTTGCCCTCTCCTTTATGAATGGCGAAGAACCAAAATGCCTGATGAAAGAAATTTGCAAGATCCAAGAAGAAGAACCTCTTTTTCAGCGAATCCTGTATTTTTATGATAAAATCATGATAAAAGACATCTCTCTGAGTGATCTTGTCTCTATCATCGATGATCTTCAGGCAAATATTCGGGGAGAAATCGTATAGAAAGAACAGGTGTATTATGCTAATTTCTGATCGTTCAAAAGAAATCATTGAATATCTTATGAACGCCAACGGTCCTGTGACCGTAAGCGATCTGGCAAAAAAATTTCAGGTAACAGAACGAACTATTTATCGTCAAATACCGGAAGTAACACAAACTATTGAATCCTATGATCTGACACTTGATAATTCATCAGGCAAAGGATTTATGATCTTCGGATCACTTTACAATATCAAACGTTTAAGTACTGCTTTTGAAGATGTAAAATCAGAGCAAAATTATTCAGGAAAAGAACGAGTTGACATCATTCTTCTGACTCTGCTAAATGAAGATGATTACATTAAAACACAAGCTCTGGCCATTGATCTAAATACATCCTCACAAACAATAAGAAATGATTACATAGCCCTGAGAGAAAAAATTCAAGGCCACAATGTAACATTTGAAGCCAAAAAAAGTGAAGGAGTTCGTCTTACAGGAAAAGAAATTCCAAAGCGACATCTGCTTGTTAACGTTGTTTTGCAGAATATTTCCCCAGACAACTTCTTCGAATGGTTGAAAGATGAAAAATACCGGCAGAATCCATTTATTGAATTACTAAAAAAATTCAACTGCGAACAACCATTAAAAATTCTTTATCAGAAAATGCAGCTAGTGATCCGTAAACGTCATTTGAATATTTCTGATAAAGAATTACAGGAATTTCTCCTGCTGATTGCAATTTTTATAAAACGCCATCCACTGATGGAGCAACAGCCGGACATTTTGAAATTGAATATGCAAAAACCGGATAGTGAATATGAAAAAGATTTCCAGATGGATATCTTAAAAATTCTTGAAGAATCTTTTCAATTGACACCATATGAAAATGAACAAGATTATTTCCGGTGGATGATTCATCTTTATATTGGGCGGACACATTATGAATTAAGTAAACAGGTTTCTGCTTTTCAAAATCTTGATAATATCAGCTGTCTGATTGGGGAAGTGGAATCGAAATTTCATTTTCCTTTCAGCCACGATAAAAATCTTGCTGAAAACCTGCTTCTTCATATAAATATGGCAATGGAACGTATCCAAAGCGGTATTAATGTCAACAATCCAATGCTTGAAGATGTTTATCAATCCAATCCAAAACTTTATGAGATTGTCAAACAAAATTTTCTAAATATTTTTCATCCATCATCTTCTATCCCAGAAGATGAAATCGGATATATCGTTATTTACTTTCTCGCATCAATTGACTGTTTAAGCAAACGATCCATTTCTGCATTGGTCATATGTTCTACAGGTATTGGATCATCCAAAATGCTCCGAAGCCGTTTAGAACGCGAATTTGCCGAAATTGATGTAAAAAAGATTATCTCTCTGCACAAACTGCATGACGAAGATCTTAGCAAATATGATTTTATTTTCTCTACCGTTCCTCTGGATTTGGAAGAAGATAAATATTTATGTGTCTCTCCTCTTTTAAATGAACGGGAGAAAGAAGAAACCAAAAAAAGAATTGAAGAATTGAACAAAAAAAGGAGACTATTATGAATGATATTTTTAACGAAAATAATATTATCTTAAATGCAACACTAAAAGACAAGGCTGATGCCATCGAAAGTGCTGGAAAAATTCTTTACGATCAAGGTTATGTAGAAAAAGATTATATCCCATGTATGCATGCACGTGAAGAAGTGATTTCCACTTACATTGGAAATAATGTCGCAATTCCTCATGGCATCGATGGTTCTGAAAAATATATCAAAAAATCAGGCATTTCATTTATTCAGGTTCCAGAAGGTGTCCTTTATGGCGATGAACCAGCTTATATTGTTATGGGTGTAGCAGGAAAAGATGGAACACATCTCGATATTTTAATGAAACTTGCAGAAATTATCTGTGAAACAGAAAATATTGAAAAATTAAGAAATGCAAAAACAAAACAGGAAGTTTTAGATATTATTGGAGATCTTGAAGTTTAAAAAAATTCATACATGAAATTTCCTACTGCGGGAAATTTCATGTATTATTTTTTTATTTACTGTTTTTTATAATATATTTAGGAGGATTTCATTCATGTTAATTTTAATTGATGACGCAGATTTAACAAAAATTGAAGAACTTTATAAACAATATCCTTATGATGGAGTTACAACAAATCCAACGATTTTAAGCAAGACGGGAAATCCGAACCCAATGGATCAGCTAAAAAAGATTCGTGCTCTGATTCCTGAAGATTCCATGTTGCATGCACAGGTTTTATCTACAGAAACAGATGCCATGGTCAAAGAAGCAAAACATATGGTATCTGTTCTTGGAGAAAATACATATATTAAAGTACCTGTTACAGCTAACGGTTTAAAAGCGATTTCTATTTTAAGTAAAGAAGGAATTCATGTGACTGCAACTGCTATTTATGGTGTCATGCCTGCATTTATGGCTGCAAAAGCAGGTGCAAAATTCTTAGCACCTTACGTAAATCGATTAGATAACCTTGGTTATGATGGTGTTCAGATTGCAAAAGATATTCACACAATTGTAAAAGCTGCTGGGTATGAAGCAGAAGTTCTTGGCGCTTCCTTCAAAAACTCTCAGCAAGTTCTTGATATGGGCAAATTCGGAATTGGTTCTGTTACAATAAATCCAGATACTTTAAAAGTACTTGCATTCAATGGTGTCGCTGAAAATGCTGTAAAAGACTTTATCCATGACTTTGAAGGATGTTGTGGCGAAGGCAAGACTATGCTTGATTTTGAATAATATTACATAACTTTATAGATAAGAAAAACGGCGATTCCGCCGTTTTTTTACATATTTTTAAACAAACACAAAACTCATCAACGCTGTGATTGTAAAAAATGAAATTACAGTTGTTACCATAATTCCTTCTGATAAAACTCTTGTATCCTGTCCATTGTTTTCTGCTTGGATTAAAGGAAGATTCGCAACTGGCATTGCGGCCTCCAGGCAAAAAGCCTGAACCATTTCCATCTCAAGCCCAAGTCCTTTTAATACGAAAAATAAGACAATTGGAAACAAAATCATTCTTAGAATAATATAAATCCATATATTTTCATCTTTTATACAGCTTTTTACAGACATTTTAATAAAAGATACACCCAACAGACACATGGATAAAAATACAGTTGCGTTTCCTACATAAATGACACTATTGGAAATAACCGTTGGAAGTTTCAATCCCGTCCAAAAAACAACCAATGTAAACAAAGACATAATAATTCCAGGACTTAAAAGATTTTTCCACTGAAATCTTTCATTCTTCCCTCCAAGGATTTTAACTCCATGTGTATAAAAAAACAGTCCAAACATAATATTAAATACGATGATATAAAGCATACCATTGTTAGATAAAATAGTCTTTGCTACCGCAATGCCAATAAAACCAACATTCGTATAAACAACCATCATATTATAATATTTCCGTTTATCAGAATCAATTCCTAACAGATACGGAAATAAAACACCCAAAATACATAAAATAACATATAAGATAATAGCAATTAAAATTGCAATTAACAATTTGGTATGTGTTGCTGTAATTCCTCCTGATAAAACACAGGACAAGATCATCGCCGGATTACATACATCAAGTACAATCGAAGATAATTTCTGCTCAGTCTTTTCATCAATAATGCCTTTTTTTCCAAGATACATTCCTATGATTACTAAAATTGCTATAACAGCCATTTGTTGTATAATAACTTCTGTACTCATCTTTCATCTCCTTAAAAAATAAGTAAAAATTTTGTTTAAACAAGAAAGAATCCTATTTTACAGGGTTCTCCGCCACAGTTTCTGCCCAGAGGCTTTTTTCTTTCATATGGGCTTTCATCAGAATTTCCTATGAAATAAAAAAAACTTTGGTAAAATTACCAAAGTTTTTGATTGCGGGAGCCGGATTTGAACCAACGACCTTCGGGTTATGAGCCCGACGAGCTACCAGACTGCTCCATCCCGCGATATTCTATAAATGCAACGAAAACACTTTTTTTAAAAAGTGTTTTAAAAGGCGCCGACCAGATTTGAACTGGTGATCAGGGAGTTGCAGTCCCATGCCTTACCACTTGGCTACGGCGCCATATGAATATGTCAGAAATTAAAAAGATGACTCCAACGGGATTTGAACCCGTGTTACCGCCGTGAAAGGGCGGTGTCTTAACCACTTGACCATGGAGCCTTTTTTCTTTGACCGCTTCACGGTCTTTTTTTATTGGTCTCCCCAATGGAAACTCCCCGAGCCGGGCTCGAACCAGCGACAGCACGGTTAACAGCCGTGTGCTCTACCAACTGAGCTATCGAGGAATACCTGAGCTGCAATTGCTTGCACCTTCAAAACATCATACAAGATCTATCAACATCTTTCTTTCACATAACCTTCTTTGGTTAAAGCCTCGACCGATTAGTAACAGTCAGCTCCATGCGTTGCCGCACTTCCACCTCTGCCCTATCTACCTCGTCGTCTTCAAGGGGTCTTACTACCTTACGGTATGGGAAATCTTATCTTTAGGGGGGCTTCACGCTTAGATGCCTTCAGCGTTTATCCCTTCCAGACTTGGCTACTCTGCTATGCACTTGGCAGTACAACAGATACACCAGCGGTCCGTCCATCCCGGTCCTCTCGTACTAAGGACAGCTCCTATCAAATTTCCTCCGCCTGCGCCGGATAGGGACCGAACTGTCTCACGACGTTCTGAACCCAGCTCGCGTACCGCTTTAATGGGCGAACAGCCCAACCCTTGGAACCTGCTACAGCTCCAGGATGCGATGAGCCGACATCGAGGTGCCAAACCACTCCGTCGATGTGAACTCTTGGGAGTGATAAGCCTGTTATCCCCAGGGTAGCTTTTATCCGTTGAGCGATGGCAATCCCACTTTATACCA
>SKEG01001606.1_pt1 | contig 17158 bp, 21 predicted proteins | sample 4826631 | NCBI WGS metagenome assembly SKEG01 (sample SAMN11008815, study PRJNA524170) | human gut metagenome | biome: Human fecal sample; material: Feces; isolation source: fecal sample from pouch patient p26, p34, p50 | host: Homo sapiens | place: Israel: Tel-Aviv | collected 2016-11-02
AAGCATATCAATACTTAGTTTCGGATGCTTCACGGGAAGGATATACCAGTATCCTTCAAGAATACCGTCGAAATAAAACGAAAGTTTATATAGTTGCTGATTATATTTTCTAAAAGACAATTTCCATCTTTGTTTATCAACTTGATTCAAATTTATTGACTTAGCAAAGATTTTCTTATATTCGTAAATTTGTTTTCGGCAGACATTCGTTACAACCAAATATCCATATAGTTTTGTACTATTCATAGATCACTACCTCAACTAATTATTGTACCATAAAACACAAAAAAGACCCGGCAGACGCTTTCCACACGTCTCCGGGTCACGGTTAACTTTTGAAAGGTTTTCCTTTCTTATTTCATTAAATTAGCTAAAAGTTACTTTCTGCTTGCCGCCAACCGACTCCACAGTTACGTGGTCAGCCAGGACTTCATTGGTTGTCTTGCCATCTAACACCGGCTTAGCCGGGCCTTCAAACTCTGGGAACCAGTAGTCAACGTGGTTACCTTCGCCACCCTCATCATCAGAGTAGCGAGCAACCAGCTGGAGCTTCTTGCCGACTAGGTTGTCTGGATAGTCGAACTCGCCATTAAAGCCAGCCTGCCCAGAACCATATACACCTGGATATGCCTTGGCTACATCAGGGCGGTTAACCGAGTCTACTTTGATTCGCTGAACTTCCTTGCCGTCAGCCAGCAAAATCAAGAACCGGTATTTCAAACCAATCGACAGGTCGGTAGCGTGCCAGCCTGACAGCTGGAGCTTGCTGGTGTAGATGGTTGACTTCCGGCCGTCCAAGTAAGCCAGGTTTTGAGTGAACTCGTGGTCAGCCGTAAAGTCTGCCGCATTGCCATTGCCCGCTGGATCATCAGTATAGCGGAAGTAAATGGTGACCTTCTTACCAGCCTTATCCTTGGTGTAGTTGAATTTGGCTGAGAAGCCGCACTTGGCATCAATGTCCGGATAAGCCGTATGAACATCTGGACGGTCAGTCAGATCCACCTGCCGCCGGGCCAACTCATGACCATCGGCGGTCAGAATTACATAGTGATACGGCTTATCCTTGGCTCGGTCAGTGCCAAACCAGCCAGATACGACGACTTGGTCACCATCAAAGGCTACACTGTCTAGCCATCCGCTCGTGGTAATCTTAGCCGTCTGAGCGGCGCCCTGTTCAGTCATGTAGTAACCGGAAAAGTCATAAGACATATCAACATGGTAACCACCGATTGGGTAGCTATTTGAGAACTGCCAAGTGCCGACATTATCCACACCAGGCTGACTAGCACCGTATGCGGCAATCCAGCCGTTAATCTTATAGCCGAATGCTCCCAGGCTGACCTTACCAGCCCAGATATAAGAAGCCATCGTGTACAAGTCAATTCTTGGGTAGCCATTAGCAATGACTCGGTCCAGGAAGACCTTAGCGAATGCTGGATTGCTTCCCTCTTCCAGGTCAAGTGCCATGACAGAACTAGCGTCAATGCCGTACTGCTTAGCCACTGAACAGAAATAGTCAGCTTCGGCAATGGCCTGGTCTGCGCTCCAGAAGCGAGCATAGTGGTAACAGTGGACAATCAGACCAACCTTTACCGCATTGCGAATCTTCTCGGCAGCGGTTGAGCTTACCCAACCGGTACCCTCAGTCAGCTTGATTACTACTGCCTTAACGCCTTGATCTTTTAGGGCTTGCATAAACGCTTCGGTTGATGTCTGGTAGTCGGATAAGTCCGCCATTAAGTTAGGCATGGTTATCATCGTCCTTTCTTTGGTAATCGTCATTCAGCTTGTAGATATACTTTTTTAGTTGGTCAGGGAGTGGCAACCCCATTTGGCCCCAGTTCTCCATAATCGATGTCAAGTAGAAAAGAATGTAGAACAGAACAAAAGTATTCGCCGCACTCCGATAGCCGGTAACGTCCATAATGGGATAAAGGGTCAGAATAACTAGTAAAAGGACACCGTGTTTGATTAAGCCATCGGTGCCCTTTGTTGATGTTGTCTTATGAGTGACCAGGCTCTTTGCAAAGCCGGTAATAATGTCAACGATTACCGCCCACACTAATAACCAGATCATCCAGTTATCGACCATTCCGGTGAAGTGCAAGATATACATCGTGTGGAATGGCGGTGCGGGTGGTCCCTGTAATAATTGCAATTTATATCACCTTCTTGCTATGAATCTTTATGAATATACAGAAAGTCTACATGGCAGCCGGCTTCACTACCTAAGTCCCCGTCTGAGATTACCGATAATGTACCGTCTTTTCCTAAGCCACATTTAAAGCTTATATCATGAGACGGTGTGTAAAAGGAAACGACCTCCTCTTCCACAGGGCGTAAATACTCTGCTAAAGTTCCAACTTTAACCCGCCATTTATTGCCGCTGTTATAGTAATAACCGGATATATCAGCATGTAATGAAATTAGCGTGGCATTTTCGGCGATTTTAATTGAATAGTAGAAATCATCAATAGTCCCGCCAAAGTTCGCAGTGAAATGCTTCTTACCTCTATGCTCGGTCAATTGTCGGGAAGCTAACAGTTGGGACGCCTGGCTATTTGCACTGTTGGCTTGATTAATCGCTGTTTCAAGTTCCTGCTTTGCCCCGTCTAATGCAAGCATTTTGGCAGATACAAGCTCTTTAACATCGTTCTCCGTTTCAAGTAACTGCTTGTTGACATTACTGGTCAGGGCCTCATTATCGAAATTATACCGGTCAGTAGTCAAGAACTGGCTAGTCTTTGCATTGATATACTTTTGGATCTCGTCCCAGGTGCCAACACCATCTTTACCAATGGCTTGCAACCCGGTATTGACACCACCAATATGCCAATTGCCATCTTCACCGATAACTGGCGTATCGCCAGGTTCACCCTTAGCACCTTTTAGGGTCTGTAAGAAATCGTTGAAAGTCCCGGTGTTTCCGTTTGCCAACCAAACCTCATAAGCAGATTTACCAGCGGGGCCAATCATTTTAGCGACATCTTGTTTTAATTCCTGCTTTAATTCGACAAACCGCCGCTCAAAATCTTCCACTTTGATTGCCGACACTACGGAAACCGTGTCGTCCCCAACCAGGTTACTGTTGACTGTTAGCTCCAGGGAACCGATTGTTGGGAAAATATCAGTCTTCTCATCCTCAGTGACCCACATCTCAACCTTGTATGTACCGGGTTTTAGTCCCTTGAGTGAACTAGAATAAAAGCCAACCGATTCCCCACCGGGAGCAATCGTAGCGTCAATGCTGCGCTTGTCATCGCTATCCAGGTGGAAAACAATCGTCTGATTGTCGGTAAAATGAACCCGGTCTAAGTCAGTGTAGGCCTTAAAGAGGAACTGGGTATTGGTATCGCCCAGCTTAGTTACTGGGTCACTGATACACTCCAGTCGTAAATCTTTCATTAAAGCACCTCCATAACTGCCGCCCCGTCAGGTACTGTGTATTTCTCAGGCGACTAAAAAAGGACTACGCCGCAACGTAATCCTTACCGGTAATTTCCTTATATTGTTCTGGTGTAATCACCACATTGACGTAGCCAGAAACCTCGTTACCTAAGCTAAACATAGTCTTAACAAATGCTACCCAATCCATAGTTAGTTACCTCCGTTTTCGTTTTTCTTGCTCATTGTTACTTGTGCCAGCTGCAAACCTAGCGCATTAACCGACTGCTTTAACTGCTGGTTTTCCTTCGTTAGTTCGGCGACCTGCATTCCCAACGAGTTCATCGCTTGGACGCTTTCGCTGGGCTTGACTGGTACAGCAGGATGAGCTGCTTGATACTCTTCTTGAGTAGCACCAATCCACTGACTGCCCTGTCGCTTAATCGGCATCAGTAAGCCGTAACCATTGGCATCCTTTGGTGGCTCGTCGAAAGTCTCATTCCCGGCTAACTGATAGTCATCAGGAACAGTCTTATTAGCTGTAGGAATATATAGGTTGTTGCCATCCCATGTGTATACTGCTTTCATTATAATCCCTCCTTTTTAGTTCTTTAGTGACAAGTACAAGAACTCGGCATGAAAACCGAACGAGTTTGGTGTAGCACTAGCGGTATTCGGTATCCGACAAGTAACAACACCATCTTTGCTAAGGTCAATCACACCTTCAGTATCAACGTTTTGTGCTGGAGACTGAATGCTAACAAGATCGTGCATCGGCCGGATGTTACTAGGAATTGATAATAACGCCAAACGATGGTTGTTATTATTATCAATGGTAGCGGAAGTCTTTAAATGAACTGACAAAGCAACAATTCGTGCGTCAGGTAGTTCAATTGTCCGATAGTGAGTAGCATTGGCCCAGTGGTCGTAACTCCCGTTAAGGTATGCAATCCCTAAAGTCGATGGTTGTGAAATGTTCATCGGCGTGTAGTCAGCCAGTGCGGCAACTACCGTCTTTGGGTACACCATATTTCCACTGCGGTCTTTGATTTGTCCAATATAAGCCATTACAGCTTTCCCTCCTCTTTCATTTTCATCACAATTTTACGTACTGCTTTTTCAAAGCCGGTAATGGCGCCGGGCGTTGTTTCATAGTAAATCTGACGTTTCCGGCCTTCCGGTTCATTCTTCATCGCTTTTACAACTTCTGTCATACGTCCTTCACCTTCTCAATTGAATAGTCACCGGTTGGCCCGATTACTAAGCCGGCATTGTAGCCGTCGTCAGTAGCTTGGGCCACCTGATCCACGCTGAATGGCTCTGATGTTGGCCCTAGGTCGGTCATCTGCAAGGTCTGCACTTCATTGATGACCCGGTCGACCATATCAGACTGGACAATGGAACCAAGAATGTACTTCTTGAACTCGTCCGCTTCCGCTTGAGTGAAAAGCCCATCTTGAAGAATCTTTTCTTCAAGGGACTTCAACCGGTTCTGGCAGGTAGTAATCATGGTCTTGGTCAGTTCGCCCTGCGTGTTCAAGTCATGGAACAACGTGTTGAACTTCTCGGTGAACTCAGCAATAACCTTCTTAACGTCAGCGTCACCCTTGGTCAGGATTGCTTCCAGCTTGCTATACAGGTCCTCAAACGGCGTGATGTAGTCGCTAGGAATCAGCCCTGAAACAACCTTGTCTGCCATGACGTCCATATTGAACTCAAGTGTGGCAATCGATTCACCAGTACCCTCCCGGACAATCCGGAAAAAGATTTGCTTGTATGAACCGGCTGTTGCAAAGGCCTGTGCCGGGAAGTCAAACCGGAACTGTCCGCCAGTTGGGTCAATCAGTGTTGAATCCTTAGTATCATAAATTCGGTGCTTTCCATCTGGCATGACACCTTCCAGAATCTGGTTGGTGTTACTCAGATCCATTGGAACATAGTTATCCTTATCACCTTGGTAAACCTTAACCAGTGCTTGACGCATTGATTTCTCGTACTGGCGGGCCTGAATCCAGTCATACTTGCTGTTGTCATGCCAGTTCAAATTTAAGACATCATCGTCCATTTCCCCAGCTAAATCCCGTCGGTCAGTATCAACGTGAAATGTTAAAACTTCCATTTGTTAAATAACCCCCTTTCGCTTTAAAACAGCCTCGACCGCTTGTTCTAGTGCCACTTGGTCAATCCCACTTTGAGAGATTCGATTAATTCGTGCTTCTAACTGATTCAACTTCTTATTGAAGTCAGCCATCTGCTTCTTATTCCCCACCGTCTCAAAAATATCATTTAAGGAATCCTGAATAGTGACGAAATTCTCAACCATGTCAACGTAGAACTTGCGGTTTAAGGTTAGTGGTAAATCTTTGGTGTGCAAGGTAATCTTGTACGAATCATCAATCAATTAGCCGACCTCCTTTTAACTTGTCAACTGAACTGTGCGCCATGAGAACCAGGTGTCACCAGTACCATTACGAACCAGCGTTGTCGGCACTTCACTGTTGACAACCTCACAAGTTTGACGAGCGTAAGTAGTTCCATCAATCGAAACGGTCTTGGTGTCAACAAATCCATAGCCATTCGCCAGATTGAGGTCAATTCCTAGTGCCGTCAAAGGCTTCACTTCACGACAAAAGCCGTCCGGATATTCAGACGGCTTTTTATTATCTTGCGTTAGTGAAATTCCGTTAACAAACGACTTCAAGAACGGCCAGAACTTCCGAGCGGCTTTTTCAGAGAATTTGAAGCCGTCAGAGGTAATGACGTCTTCATAGTGCAGGCCATTATCGGTTGAGCATGACAAAGCATAGAATCCCGTAGTCGGGTCAGTGCGAAACTGGATAATCTGCTGGTAATATTTTCCATCGTCGCTTGGCGGAATTGGTTTTATCGTATCTTGATTATCAGCCATTCGTCTCACCTCTCGTATATGCTTTCAGTTTCTCCATCTCGGTATTAGACAGCTTCGGAATACTATCGTTTGACTGGTTCTGGTGATTGATTACCTCATTGGCAAAGTGGTCCTCGTTCCGCTCAACTGTTGTCCCGAGCGTATCAAACTGGGTGACATTTCGATTAATCCCCTTAATGTCGTTATATAGGGCGTTGATAACATTCTGCATGGTCAGCCCGGTATTGTTGAATGTCAGGGTAGTTGAATCCGACTGGTCAGGCTTGAACGGATTAACTTTAACCCCCATCAAAGTGACATCATAGTTGATGTTCATTTCGGGCACAATTAACCTCGTGGTATCGCCTAGAGTGTAGCCGTCTTCACCACCGTAGATTTCCTTTAACGTTAAGGTCGTTGGTGGGTCATGCTGAATGTTAGCGTCCGCATACTTCTTCAATTGGTCCATATCATAGATGGAATCCATCACGAGGTTCTTGCCCCGATGGCGACCGTACTTCTTGATACTTTCCTGATTTTCGTAGTGATACGACAGTGCATAGTACGTTTGACTAGTAGTAGAAGTTGACGAACTTCCACTACCACTATCACCGCTTGGTGAAGCACCGCCACCGGTTTTAATCATCTGACGTGGGTCTAGCCACGTACCATCATCACTCCACGCATGAGCAAATGCTTCTCTGAAGCTATGACGAGTAATCCCAATATGCAAGTGTGAGGTGTTACGGTAGCCAATCACGTCACCAGTTTTGACAACATCACCAACGTTGACCGTGATGTTGCTTGGCGACGCAAAGGCTTCCTGATACTCCACATTCAGTCCTGAGCTATCTTGAATAACGCAGTACCAATCAACTCCTGGAACATAATCTCTGCTAATAATGCATTTGCCACCGTGAATTGCATGAACCTCGTTCCCTGGGTGGTCAGAAGCCCCAAAATCTAAGCCATCATGAAAACCATTTCCACGACCAACACCGTCTTGCGGGTGCGTACCAAAAGTTTGTCCTAGCGCGAACTGACCCTCACCACATGGGAACGGCCAGCCCCAACCGCCACCATCTCCACCTTTGACGGTATGACCGCCCCAGGACTTGATGACCGATACACAACCAGCAAGTGGCTTTCCATAATAGCCTCCAGTTTGGCCTAACAACTCGGCTGCGGCGGCCGCAGTGCCTTGTAGATACAGACGACCAATCGTGCCTTTAGGAAATTCTTGGTTCCATTTGGCAGCCATTGATTGGTTACCTAACCCGCCTTCGGTAGCGGCATGGAAACTGTCGCTATTAGCAAACTGCTTAATCCAGTTACATACTGAAATGGCATCTTGATAAGCATCACCGTGGGGGACGGTATGGTTCAACCAGCCCCAGTTCGGATTCAAGTCCTCTTGAAGCTCATAAGCAAAGAACCATTCTGGGCTAATTCCTTGGCCCTTGATGGTGTCGTAAAGTCGATTAACATCAGCGCCAAGGTAACGCAACCTTCTTGAACGAGCAGCAAAGTTCTGCAACATCAACTGCTTGTTAACACCGAAGTCAGCATTAATTGGCGACTTACAAAATCCCTCAACCGAATCAAGGTCACCGCCACCACCTGGCCCACCGGAAGTGATGTCTTTCTCCATCTTCCCACCGTAGACCATGCAATCGTTAACAATGTTGTTAGCATCAAGCTGTACCTGCGCATTAGTAACGTTGTACTGGTAACGGAAGGCTTGGCCTGTTTTCTTCTGCATACTTGGCAAGTCGGATATAACTAAAGTGTCACCATCCGGCCACCAATAGGCGCTGAAGTCCTTTAAGTGACTACCCAGCCACTCATAAAGTGAACCATCACAGTCTACGGCAACCTCGGGGAAGTTCCCCCGCAGTTCATACTTGATGCCCTGGTCGTTATTATTGAAGAACTGGTCAAGTCTATCTTTGAGCGGATAGGTTTTCTTTTCAGCAGTCTTTTTGATGGTAATTTCGGGTTTATCCTGATTATTATCTTGACCACCGGCAGCAGTACCGCCACTGGTTTCTGGATTATCCTCAGTCGGTTCCTTTTTGTCCAGCCGCAGGTTCTTCATCTTGTCAATTAGCTCATTGTTAGCAGTAACCTTTAAGGTCAGTAATCCTTGGCTGTTAATCTCAGTGTCGGCTTGCTGGATAGTGAAGCGTGAATTGTTATAAAATACTATGCCTTTAGCCTTTGCAGCATTAAAAGCATCTTTATACTCTTCAACATACGTCATGGTGAAACTAATCTCGTAGTTGTTACTAATCTGCAAATTGATGTCAAATGAATCTACTAAGTCAGCATAATTGACCCGGTACCCTCGGTCAGAATCCCGTGCTTGAACAATCACAACGAAACTCATGATAACCACCACATCGGAAAGTCAAAGCTGATAGTGCCATTGAAGTTCTCAACCTCAAACTCGTTGTCACCCTTTTGCAGGGTAATCACACCATAATCTGTGTTGAGGAGGTCACCCTTGCCGTCAAGCAACGGATTAACCCCATTCAGTTCAAAGGTGCCATTGAACGCCTTCTCACGGCTGATAGACTCCTTGGTGGTCTTATTTGTGACTTTCAACTTGCCACCAGAGTTACCCTTCAACGTCATTTTGAACTGGTGCCCACGACGTTCCGGGTCAACCCGCACGTCTGATAAATTCTTAACAGTGAAATGATTAGTGTTAAAGCTATACTGCGGGGTATCGACTGGCTGGTTATTACCAAAGCCGATAACAGCATTTACCCAGTCAGCAGTAGTACCAATGCTTCGGCTTAGTCCAATCTGGTCTTGGAAGGTCACCTTGCTAACGAACCCCATATCAGTCATGTGGGTTTGCTCCAATTGGGTAGCTTTGACGTAGTACATACGTTGTGGCCACTTATCAAAGCAAATCCAATATGGTGTACGGCTAACCAAGAATCGTTGTAGGGCGTCATAGGCTAAGCTAGTATCCTGCTGGTTCAGACCATAGAACACAATTTGCATTTCAAGTTCTCGCTGCTCGTAACTAGTAGACAACAACTGCTGACCATCATTCAAGCCCAGTCTGCGAGTAGTATCAGTTTGCTTAGTTTCGGCTACGTAAGGCGTATCAATACATAAAACGTGTTCTAGGTCTTCCACATCATACAAGCTAACCCATTCCTTACCATTAGTGGAAATTGAAAACTCAATTGGGTTAAAGCCGTAGCCATTTTCATCAGTTCCCTTGGTTAAGTCAGTGAACCGATAATGGTGCGGTTTATTTTCCATTGTCGAAAATACTTGAATCAATCAAACTCACTCCTTCCACATAATAAGGTTCTGGGCATTAATCTTGTTATTATAGTCATTAAGCCTGTTGGCAGTATCTAATCCAATCATTGGGTGCTGGTCCACATTGTCCAGCTTGTCAACTGCTACACCGACCAGTTCCTCCATTCTGGAACGCCATAACTGTGACGACAGATTAGTCATGCCAGCATTATCAGCCGTGAGAGTACCGTCAACACTGGACGACATATTCTGCATACGGTTTTGGATTGCATTAACTGATGAGGTAAACTGGTCAGTTTGAATTGGTGGAACCGAAACAACTGCAGCATTTGCAAGGGTTTCTGCGGCAGCAGTGACAGCATCAACATTCCTTAACATACCAACAGCAATACCAGCAGGAATATAAACACCGACTTCATCACGCATTACACGTGAAGGGGAGTGAATCTTCAATGCTGATTGAATTTTGTTCTTGATATTATTAGCAATGCTTGCGGCAAAGTTATAGGCTTCATGTGCCATTTGCCCCATACCATTAATTAAGCCTTTAATGAGGTCAGCACCAGCAGAAATCAAACTAACTGAGCTAATACCGTTTTTTGCACTATCAGCATTAGATTTCCCAGCATTCCTTGAGCCTGATAGTCCGTTCATAATCCCTTTAATGAACATCTGAATAAGTTTGCCACCAGAAGCTATAATGCTTCCAAGAGCATAGCCGACACCATAAACAAACTGCATAACAGCGTCCATGGCAATATCAATAACTCGTGACATGTTCTGACCGATACCGTCAACGAATGCCTGGAGTAAATCAAGAGCTGCAGAAATAACCTGTGGTAGCCCCTGTGCAATTCCTTCAATAAAGGCCACAATCAAGCTAACTCCAGCTTGAATAATTGATGGTAGCTGAGCAGTTAAAGCATTCAAGAATGCAACAATAATCTGTCCAACATATGTGACAATCATTGGAATGCCTTGCAAAATACCTTGCAGGAATCCCTGAATAATCAGCATTCCTTGTTGCATAATCACTGGCATATTTTGAGCAATCACTGCCAGAATTTGAACAAACATCTGCATGACCGCATTAGCAATGGTAGTGATATGTTGGCTAACCTGAACAACCAACTGCGTTAACAGGTTAGCAACTGCACTAGCAATTAGTGGAATTGACGTCATAATTTGTTTTACAAAGCTAGTAATCATTGACGCCATGCCTTTACCTAATGCGGTAAAAGTTGGAACAATTGACGAAATAGAACCGCCTAATTGATTAAACGCCGTAATCAATGCAGCTAATGATACGTTAATCAATGCTATCCCAGCACTGACCATCAGAATAGCCGCACCAAAAGCAATCAATCCTACTGCACTGGCAGTTAACACAGGGCCAGCAAGAGCAAAGGCGGCTACCATTGCAACAACAGCACCAGTAATCGCAACTAGAGCTTCAATTCCAGCTTTCCCAGTTGACGCAAACTGCGTTACGGCGGCAACTAATAAACTAAACGAAGCAACCAATAGAGCCATACCGGCATATGCCATTAGAGCGCTTGGCCCCATTGCACCTACTAGCTTGCCAGCAAGAGCCATTACCCCAATTAAGGCAGACAGAGCAACAGTTACAGCTAATAATGTTCCAACACCTGCTAAGCCTTGCTTTGCCAGCTGAGAAGTAGCCAGAACTAATGCCGCCATACCAGCAGTTGCTAGCCCTACACCGGCACCAATTTCCAGAATTGCTAAGCCTAATTGCATGATACTTCCAGAAGATTCACCGGCAGATTTGCCAGCATTTCGACTGCTTTTTGCTGTTTCTTCAAGACCAGCTCCAGCCGTTTTCCCTCGACCACCGATTGGTAAGAGTTTAGCAACGAGATTAACTGCTCCTTTAGCCATTGCATATAATCCATGTGCAGCTTGCTTAGTTACAGTAAAAATCTTAGTTGCTCCGGTTAAGAATCCGCCAATGGCGGTTGTCGCTGGGCCAATTACAGGTGCTAAGCCAATGAACCCACGAATTACCTGAGCAAACCAGTTTTTAGAGGTACCTGCCCAAACTAGCCCTTCGTTAGCTATTTTAATCATTCCGCCATTAACTTTTTTAGCAGAATTCATAGAAACATTACGCAACTGTTCCCAGTTTCCGCCAAGCTGTTCAAGAGATGAGCCAACATTCTTTTGCATTTCAGCAGCTTGGTCCTTCAAACTCTTTTCCGCTCTTTTAGATGTTCCGGCGGCATTGTCAACCTTGTTTGACCAAGCGTCCCAACTATTTGCTGAATCGTTAGTCTTATTTTTAACAGCGTCCAGCAATGGAGCAATTGCCTGCATACCAGCTGTACCGAACATCGACTTTAATGCTGCTGTTTGCTCGGACTTACTCAAGCCATCCATAGAATCAGCTACTTCTTGCAGAATTTGTGGGAATGGCTTCATCTTTCCCGAAGCGTCCACGAACGAAAGCCCCAGGTCATTCATTGTCCCTTGGGCAACCTTAGATGGCGCCATCATTTGCAAGATAGCATGGTTCAAGTCATCGGAAGCCTGAGCCGCACTGAACCCTTTGTTGGTCAGAAACCCAATTGCCTCCGAAATATCAGCTAAGCTCATACAAGCCAACTTGGCAGTACCACCAATCGTGGCGAGCGCCTGTTGCATATCCTCAATTGAAGCGTTAGACATGTTAGCCGTCTGAACCAGGATTTCAGCAGCTTGTGATGGCGATTTTAAGGAATCACCCCAGATGTTCATTGCTTGCTGAACCACTCCAGCCGTTGCTTGCAAGTTTGAACCAGCGGCAGTAGCGGCCTGCGCAATTGCTGGGAACTGTTCCTTGATCTGACCAACACTAGCACCGTTCCGGGCCATTTCAACCATAGCGTCGGAAGCGTCTTTGGCACTAATTGGCAAATCAGCCCCCATCTTATTAGCAACATTTGCTAAGCCGTCAATATCTTTAGCAGTACCACCAGCAACAACGGCCGCCGTGTTAAGTGACTGCTGGAATTGACCAAAAGATTTAAGACTGGTCATTCCCATCGCAGTAGTTGCGGCACCAACACCAACCATTGCTTTACCAACAGCACCGTAATTTGCTTCAACTCTACTGCCGAACTGTTGGACACTACCTTCCACTTTTTGAAGCACGGGGGATAGATTATCAACAGCGGACAAGATTGCTCTAATGGCATATGAATCGCCCATGATTACCTACCTCCTTCGTGTTTCCAAGCGTTCATATCAATTCGGCCCTCTGCCTTTAACTTCTTGAACTGCTCAATCCGCCGCATAAAGATTTCAGTTTGCGTATGGTGCTTAGCTTTTTCAGACAGGCCCATCGTGTCATCAGCAAAGGTATTCCGAACAGCTAGCTCTTCTTCCTCGCGGTCAAAGAACTGCTTAAATTTACGATATTTTGGCCTTGGCTTCTTTTTCCCAATCGTTTCTTGAACCGACTGGTTGTAGAACGCCTGCAAGGCTAGGTGCTCACGCACCCCAACTTCGTGCAACTGGTAAGCCTCTAACCGCAGGTAATACTCCCGCATGGTCATCGACTCAACGTCCCGAATATCATGAAAGCCCAGATGAGCCAAAGAGATTAACAAAATTTCCCGATATGCTTGGGAACTCGTCAATTGTGGCCCATCTAGGCTTTCAGGTTTTTTAATGCCATCTTAATAGCATTAGCTTTCTTCATTTCGGCTTGAACGTCCTTGAACAACTTTTCAATGTTAGTCTTCGGGTCATCAAGAAAATCATCGACGTCTTCCTTCGATGGACGTGGCGTAGCTTTCCATAGAGCGTAATAAATAATGTCAGCAAGCATTGCAGTATCGTATGTTTGAAGCGCAGGCAATGCACGGTTCAATGCCATTGAGAGTGGCTGTTCACCCATACCATTGATGTTAACCTTAATTGGCATGTGCTCGTCTAGCAGGCGGACAAACTTAACACCAAAGTTCAATTCAAATTCTTTGTCTTTAATCTTAATTTGCATTAGTTAAACCTCCATAAATTGCCGCCCTCCCGTACTGTTTATTTCGTAGGCGACTTATTTGATTACTAGGCCGACGGATTTGTTCGCTTGGACTGCTTAACGAGTTCGTCTGGGTCAGTACCAGCACCAGTATCGGTTCCTTTGTTCCAAGGAGTACCTTGACCATCGGTACCGTCATTCTTCTCGTCACCTTCGATGACACCAACGCCACGGAAGACGTAAGCCAATTCGGCTTGAATGTCATCTGGCAACTTAGTCCAACCCAATTGTGGCTTACCACTGATAGTAAACGTTACATCACGAGTTGAGTTGTCATCTGGATCGTTGTCGTTGCTATCTTCGGTAACCTTACCCCGCATATAGATAGCAAAGACCTTTCCTTCACCGTTAACCCGCTTACGGTAAACTACCCAGCACTCAATTTCTCCTTCGTTCAGAAGAGAATCAAGTAACCAGTCAGCGGCCTTACTGATGTTATTAACAAACTCAACTTCAAGGTCTGTTTCGAGTGAGGCAGTCGTCGGTACAATACCGCTCTTGGTTTGATTGGTATCAGTATCACGCTGTGGGTCAAACGATAGTGAAGTTTGAAATGGAATTACTTCAGCAGAAATCTCGTGAGCCATTGACAGTGGCCGGACAAGAAGCAAGGTATCATACCCTTGCAAAAATTGAACTTCTGTATTCTTTACAGGCAAATTAATAACCCCCTTATCCTAAAGTAAAAACGAGCGCCACTATACCATGCTTTAACACGGTATCTGGAACGCTCGTATCAGTTAAAATCTGTTTATCTGTTCGACTAGGTCGGCCAACAAAACGAAAATGGTCAGTAATGAGCACTCGGTTGGCTAATTCTGCTAACTTCTCGCTCATCTTTGACACTGTAAAACGACTCTCTGAATCGCCCCAAACATTTAGAGTAATATGCAATTCCGCTCCAATTGCCGTTTTGTTAGCAATATTCAATTGCTGAACATCACCAATATTAACGAATGGGTACTCCGCATTCTCTGACTGCATAGGTAAATGGTCGTAGGTATCGAATCCCATTTCCTGGCTGGCGCTATAAATATAGTCGAACAATTCTTGGTCAGGTAAGTACATATGCACCACCCTTAATGTGCTAATTTGTTTAAGTCACTCACGAATCGTAATGCCTGGTATTGCAAGGCCGGCCCCAAAGTAGGTCGTGCTTCCATGAAGCGAGTACCTTTTTCAAGATAAGGAAAATACTTAGTATGAGGGCCAACAACCGCTGTTAAACCATCATCGGTAAGCTGAACTGTAACACTTCTGCTAGTAGCTCCAGTCGGCTTAACGAACTTTTTCCCCTCATAGTGGCCTTTATAGGCCGCTGACATATTTTCCTTGGTCTTCTCTTGGAGAGCAGCCCCATGCTTTGCCACCACTTCCTTAGCGGCGGTTAGCTGGGCCTTAGTACGCAAGGCCTCGGACAATTCGCTAATGCCTTCAAGTTTGACAATGTTTCTAGCCATCTGACTCCCCCACAATCAACGTATAGTATTTGAGCGGCGTTCTCATCGTGTTAAGCACGTACTTCTTAGAATCACCATCAAGGGTCAAATACGACCACTTTTCCGGTGGTTCCTTGGTCAATCTGATGACTAATGCCCGGTGCTTGTAATCACCAAACAGTTGAACGCTCTTTTCAGTGCCTAAATCAGTGACGTTGGCCCTCAGCTTAACCACTTTGGTATCGTCACCAACATACTTGTGCTGTTTGGGGTCATACTTCCGGTTGCTCTTATCATGAAAAGTGACGTATCGGTCAAAAATCATGGCATCACCTCCGGAACGGGTCTACCGTTTCCAATACTCCAGCGTTGTTTTGCTCATTCCAACGTTTCAAGTCGTCCTTGAACTCGTCAAAATCATTGGCCGCAAAGGAGATGGTTTCACCTTCCTGGCTGTAAGACGTCATGCCCTCGTTTTTAAGCCGATTGTACCGCTTGACGGCTACTTCTATGAGAATGTAGTTAAGTTCCTCTGGAACGTTCTCAGAGAGTTTAGTCCCGGTCTTAAACTTCAACTGCATGGCCGTATTATCAAGAATGAGGTTAAGAAGTTCATCGACTTCCACATCATCACCGCTCCCGGTCATGCCGAGCATGACTTTCAGATTATCCAAGTCGCTTTTAACTTGGTCCGCCATTTATATCACCTACTTATCAGTGGTCTTTGGCGTAGCGGCCTTAGTTGACTTCTTTTGCCGGCCAACCCGCTTATCTTCTGGCACATTCTTTGGCTCTGGGTCATTAGTCACATCAGCAGGTGCACCATTAGTGCCAGCAGGACCCGTGACACCCTTGAACGTAACCTTAACTACCTTGGTTGGGTCGTAAAGGTAAACGGCGTACATTGCAGAAGCATAGTAGTAAGTAGACCGCTCAGAAGCATGACGTTCTGGTTCAATGTTTACGCCCTTCTTCGTCAACAACTTAATAGCTGGACGGCCATCAGAAGCGTTAGTTACCACAAGATATGCTTCGTCAGCATTAAGCTTCCGAGAACGCATAATCTGAACGCCCAGGATTTCGCCATAAACTCCAGTAGAAATTGGGTTCTGGAGCATAGAAGCTCCAGTAAATTCCTTAGCGGCACTTAACCGAAGTTGACCGGCTGCCTTTGGTGAACATACCAGAACAATCGTTGCATTGTCGTCTTCATAGTTAAAGGTATCCAATGCTTCTTGCAGGCCATCAACAGTTGGATCAACACTAGCTGTCTGAGTGGCTTCCTTCAAAGTAGCAAGGACGTCGTTATCCTGCTTGTTACCCATTGACATTGACAACTGCTTAACCAGTTCACCTTGCGGGTCGCCGTAGCCAACTTGAATAGCGGTATCGGTAATTGCACCACCCTTACCTGTTTCCTTGATAGTAGCGGCCTTTTGTCCGTAGGTGAGCTTAGACGTTTCAATTGGTTCACCTTCGACAATGTCTTGCGCATCACCAATGTAGTTCCATGATGGGAACTGAATGGTCGAACCCGGAACACCCTGTAAAGAGTTATCTACCTGCGCCAGTGGGGTAAACTTTTGGGCGGCTGTCAATTGAGCCGACACCATACCCGCAAGCACTTCCGGGTCGAGCATTTCTGGACTTGTAGTAATTTGATTTCCCATATTCTATAACCTCCTATAATGTTTGCTGAACTAATTGCGAATAAAGCGCTGGATTATCCTGCTTCAATTTAACCCGCTGGTCGTAGCTGTACTTCATAAACTCCTGCGCATTAGGAGCCTTAACCTGGGTACCGCTAACCTTTGGCGTGGAACCAGATAATGTCTTCTGACGTTCATCGTTGCGGATTCGTTCCACCATTGCCAGCAATGCGTCACCGTTCTGCTTTGTGGTTTCAGCGTCAGCAGTAACAACCAGGTCGATGTCAGATTCTTCCGGAGTGAACCCACCATCGACCAACTGCTTGCGGACTGTATCACGCAACTGGTAACGGGCTAACTGCGCTTCGGCGTCCTGCGCCTTCTGTTGGGCCTGTTGAAGTTCGTAATCCTTCTTCTGGTCTTTATTCATCTTGGCAAGTTTAGTTGCCTCGCTCTTAGCACTCTCGACTTC
>SKEG01001610.1_pt1 | contig 17085 bp, 17 predicted proteins | sample 4826631 | NCBI WGS metagenome assembly SKEG01 (sample SAMN11008815, study PRJNA524170) | human gut metagenome | biome: Human fecal sample; material: Feces; isolation source: fecal sample from pouch patient p26, p34, p50 | host: Homo sapiens | place: Israel: Tel-Aviv | collected 2016-11-02
ATCGTGTTCAGCTCTGGCAAGTTGTGGCGCTTACCAACCTTGAAGTCGTTCGGGTCGTGGGCTGGGGTAATCTTAACCATCCCCGTTCCGAAGTCTGGGGTAACATATTCGTCGGCAATGATTTCGATTTCCCGGTCAACCAATGGTACTTTGACCTTCTTACCGACCAGTTCCTTGTAGCGTTCGTCGTCAGGATGGACAGCGACCGCTTCGTCACCGAACATCGTTTCCGGACGGGTCGTCGCAATTTCGATGTAGTCCTTGCCGTTAAAGGTCGTGCCGTCGGTAAACGGGTATTTAACGTGGTAGAAGGCACCCTGATCATCCTTGTGGACAACTTCAATGTCAGACAGGGCCGTCCGCGCTTGCGGATCCCAGTTAATAATGTAGGTTCCCCGGTAAATCAAGCCCTTCTTGTAGAGGTCAACGAAGACCTTCCGCACGGCCTTGTTCAGTCCTTCATCCAGGGTAAAGCGTTCCCGGTCGTAATCAACGGAAATCCCCATCTTGGCCCATTGCTGATGGATAATGTCGGCGTACTCGTCCTTCCAGTCCCAGACCTGTTGAACGAACTTTTCCCGGCCCAGATCGTAACGGGAAATCCCCTGCTTGCGCAACCGGGCTTCTACCTTCGCCTGGGTGGCAATTCCGGCGTGGTCCATTCCCGGAATCCACAGAACGTCGTAACCCTGCATCCGCTTTTGACGGATAATAATATCTTGCAGGGTCGTATCCCAGGCGTGGCCCAAGTGAAGTTTCCCGGTAACGTTCGGCGGCGGGATCACGATAGAATACGGGTGGGCCTTCTTGTCACCGCTGGGTTTGAACAGGCCCTGGTCAATCCACCATTGGTAGCGGCCAGTTTCAACTGCTGACGGATCATACTTAGTTGACATCTCTTTTGTCATCGTATAATCGCTCCTTTCACATTTTGTTTACTCCATCATCTTCGTAAGCACGACTAATAAAAAAATCGCCCCATCATTTCTGATAGGACGATTGCTCGCGTTACCACCTAAATTGAGCCAAGTCATGACTCCCCTCATTCATTTGGTAACGGTGATGAACCGGATCAGCCTAATAAAGGTTCAGCCAATCAGCTCCCGAGCTACATTCGTCAGTCAGCAGTCAGGCCCTTTCACCAACCGGCCCTCGCTAGGCACTACACGACTCACTACTCTTTCGGTCATTGCTTATTATGCTTGTATCATAGCTAAATAACTTAGCGACGTCAAGCAGGAATTTTACAGAAGTTCCGCAAAAACGTCCTCGTTTTGGTTCAGGAAGTCTTCCCCAGGATGAATTTCGGTAATCTTAATGCCGTCCAGAGACCGTTGAATCAAGCCTTCAACATCAAGGTGCTGTTCGTACAAGCGGGCCTTTTTCACGCTTGGCCTAGTTTTCGGCGACGGCGGCGTAAAGACCGTACAACAGTCTTCGTACGGCAGGATTGATAAGTCATAGGTATCGATATTTTCGGCAATCTTGATAATTTCCGTCTTATCAAAGGACAGGACCGGCCGTAAAACGGGGTAGTTCGTCACGTCCTCAATTGCCATCATACTCTCCATCGTCTGGGAAGCGACCTGGCCCAGTGACTCACCATTAAAGATTGCCAGGCCGTGGCGCTTTTCCATAATTGCCGTTGCCAAACGGAGCATCATCCGCCGCTGAACAGTCATCAAGTAACCCTCTGGAACTTTTTCCTTCACCGTTTCCTGAATTTCGGTAAACGGCACCTGGATAAACTTGATACTACCGGAGTACTTAGCCAGCTTTTCCGTCAGCTGCTTCGCCTTGGCAAGTGCCTGGGGGCTGGTGTACGGCGGGCTAAAGAAGTGAACCATTTCCATCGAAACGCCCCGCTTCATTCCTAAGTAGGCGGCTACCGGCGAGTCGATTCCCCCGGAAAGCATCATCATTCCCTTGCCGGCGGTTCCAACCGGGAGCCCACCAGCGCCCTTGATGGTCTCACTGGAGAGGAAAATTCCGTTTAAGCGAATTTCAACCCGGATCGTCAGGTCGGGATGGTGAACATCGACCTTTAGCTTGTCTGGAAACTTCTCTAACAGGTCCCCGCCCAGGCGGTTATTCATCTCAAAGGTGTCAATTGGGAAGTGGTGGTCTGCGCGCTTGGTCTCAATCTTAAAAGTCACGGGCTTAGTAACCTGTTCCTTTACCATCGCTTCAGCAGCGGCCGCAACGGCTTCAAAACTCTTTTCGACCTTAATCGACGGTGAAAAGTTTTGAATCCCGAAGACGTCCTTCAGGTGCTTCATCACTTCGTCGTAGTCAGCACCATTTAATTGGACGTGGAGCCGGTCTTGCTGGGCGTGCACCTTAACCTGCTCAAAGCGGTGCAGGGCATGGCGAACGTTGCTTCCCAAGCGGTCAATAAATGACTTTTTATTGTGCCCCTTGGTAGAAAGCTCACCGTAGCGTACCATAATTTCAGTGTACTGCAAGTGTTTACCTCCTTAGTTGTTAGTCAATAATTTTTTGGAAACCAGCGTAAAGCTGATCAAAAACCTGGTTGAACTCATCGGCATCTGCCAGGGTGTTCTGGTCACCAAGGCTAATCCGGACCGCGCTGGTAGCTTCATTTTCCGGTACCTTCATCGCAGCTAACGTCCCGGCTTCGGCGTGTTTCTTTGAAGAACAAGCACTGGTGGTAGAAATGTAAATCCCCTGTTCTTCAAAAGCGTGGACAATCGTTTCTCCACGGACCCCAACAATTGCAAAGCAGAGCACGTGGGGTGCAAAACCAGCATTACGGCCAGAGAAGATGCGGACATGGTCGAACTGCTTGAGGTGGTCGTAAATCCGCTCCTTGATCGCCTGCTCGTTCTTAACGGTTGCGGCTTCGTTTTCCTTCACTAAGCGGATGGCCCGGGCCATTGCGACGTCACCAGGGGTGTTTTCCGTTCCGCTCCGCATCGTCCGTTCCTGACCGCCGCCGTCAATCAGCGGCGAAAGTTTCCGACCGCTCTTGGCATAGACAAAGCCCGTTCCCCGGGGAGCGTGAAATTTATGCCCAGAAAAGGTTGCAAAATCGACCCGGTCGCTGAAGACAAGGTCATTTAAGCCCTTGCCAATCGCTTGGACCGCATCAACCATATAGTGGACGTTGGGATAATCCTTGAGAATTTCGCCGACCTCTTTAATTGGCTGAATGGTACCAATTTCATTATTAACAGCCATGATGGAGACCAAGATAGTATCGGGACGGAGGGCGGCCTTGACATCTGCCGGGTTGATCCGCCCTTCCTTGTCAACTGGCAAGTATGTAACTTCAAAGCCCAACTCTTCTAACTGAGCCATTGCATTGCGTACCGCCGCGTGCTCCACCGAAGTGGTAATGATGTGTTTGCCAAAGCGGTGCTTAGCGAGGGCGGTTCCCTTGATTACCCAGTTGTCCCCCTCGGAGCCACCACTTGTGAATATAATTTCACTCGGTTTCACGCCCATTAACTTAGCAATTTGCTGTCGAGCCTGTTCCAACAAGTTCCAGGCTTCTTCACCAAAGTTATGCAGACTGCTGGGGTTCCCCCAAATTTTTTGGCTAACCGTATCATAGGTTGTCAAAACTTCAGGAGATATTTTTGTCGTCGCGCTATTATCAAAATAGATCATTGCATTTGCTCCTCTGATAATTTCATCTGACGGTCAGCAACCGGTTTGACCACCGGTAGGGTTGGTTCGACCCATTCTTAAAGCAACTTCATATTATAACAAAAAACGGCCGGGGAGCAAGCATCCCGGTCGCCAAGCCAGCCGAGTCACCCATTTTGATTATCGCGCTGTTCCTGCCGTTGCACCAGATGCCGTACTTCGGCCTGGAGTTCCCGGTTAGCTTTTTCTAATTGATCCAGCTTGTTCAGGACCGTGGTCATCCGGTCTTTAGTATGGTCCTGAATAAAGAAGTTCGTCAGCGAACTGGTGAGGACCCCGACAAAGCCGATTCCGATAATCATTAGCAGGATAGCGGCAAATTTGCCCAAAACCGTATGGGGTGAAATATCACCATAGCCAATCGTCGTCGCGGTGGCGATTGCCCACCATAACGACCGTCCATAGCTGACGTGTTCACTGACGGAATACATGGCGGCACTAATGATCAAAATAGCAAGACTGGTATAGATGATGTAAACCAAGCCGTTAATTTTCAGAAGGCGGTTCAGTTTACCGGTCAGACCGACTAGTCGTACCAAGCGGAACACCATTACCAGGCGTCCTAAGCGCGCAACCCGGAAAAGGTTGAAGGAGGCACTAGCCGGAATAATGGAGAGCAGGTCAAAAATATTTTCCTTAAAGAACCTTTTCTTATCCTTGGCTAGGTATAAGCGGCTAAAATAGTCAATCGTAAAAATCCCCAACAAAACGTTGTTTAATAGGGCTGGGTAACCCCGGTCAATGTTAATTACCGAGCCATAATCAAGAATAATTAAAATAATCGAAATCAGCGCCATAATCGCCATGCTCGATTCATAAAGTTTATTTTTCATTGAACAATCCTTCCCCCGATTGAGATTCTGGCAATGCACACCTAGAAACACCGACAAAGAAAAAGCCCGGTAAATCAACATTTACCGAGCTAACCCTATGCCCCAAACAGGATTCGAACCTGTACATGGAAACCCATACAACGACCTGAACGTTGCGCGTCTGCCAATTCCGCCACTGGGGCATCGCTATTTAGTTGTTATCAATCAGACAACAATAATTATTATACTGATTCCCAGAAAAATTGCAAGCAGTATTTTGCATTAATTTATTATTTTTTGAAAAAATGACTTCCCCCGTTCCTCCAGCACTGGATGAGGCCGCTGCTTTCAGGTCGGTCGAGTACCACTTCCGCAACAGTCGTCCCACCCGCCAATGACTTGCTATTTAAAATAGTAAAAGGCCGGGTTTCTACCCAGCCTTTTACTCATACGGAAGGAATCTCGCCACTTTGCACTGGAACTGATTAATTAACTATCTTTGATTCTAAACTTCCGCAAAGTCGCTTTTTTTACCGCCCTTCAAGCGCACCCTGGTGACCACAACTGTTAAAAGATAAACGCTAAACGATATTTCAGGTCACACTTACGTTGCTTCTGCCTACTCCTTAACTTCCTTCGGCACTTTATCAGGTGGGAGAACTTCATGACGTATCATGGACTCATTTACTTTTCCTTCCACGCCTTTAATATACCACCTTTTGTAAGCGATTACAACAATAAGGTAAAAAATAAGCTAACTTTGTATTCAAATTAACAAGTGCCAGCTATGACTGGATAATCTCCATCATTTTTCTCCTGCTCCTCCCCATTGCACTTTGTACCTGACGCTTTGTGCACTGCAAGCGTTCCGCAACTTCGTCTATCGAATATCCCTGATTAAAACTAAGCAACACCTGACGTTCAAAGGGTGAACAAGCCGCAATCAACTGCCGCAGACAGAACCGGCCATGGACCAGCTCCTCAGGTTTGCGCCACGGCTGATCTTGCAGCATTTCTTCAGCTTCCGGCGTCAATGCCCCAATTTCTCCTGCCGGAATCCGCTTGTGAGCCTTCCGAGCCCGGTATAAATCCAAGATGCGGTTAACCAGACTCTGTTTTAAAAACCCACTAAACTGCTCACCATCTTCGCTCCCCTGGTACACCTCTAAAACGCGGACAATCACCATCCGCGCCTCTTGTTCCCAGTCGGCGAATTCCAGGCCAGCAACATAGTAGCGCCGCCAGAGCCTGATAATTAGCGGGCGGTACCGCTGAAAGATTTCTTCTTGTTTCCCATTACCGCCATCACGTCCCCGTGGTCCTTGTTTCAAACGCATTAATAAAAACTCCCTGATATTAGCTATTGACTCGTCACGATTTTTGATCTCCTTTATTTTATTGATCCCCCCACCATGGTATTTGCCTTCCCCATGGTCTGGTGCGTAACTCACGCAAAATCCACGTGTCTGTTAACAATTTAGCAAAGGTCAACCGGATTAACAATCGTCTACAAAACTTTGGCAAACGGCTAATCGAACGCTTCAAAGCCAACCCCCGTACCAGTGTGCTCTCCGTCTGCCCCATAATCCGCAAAAATATGAAAGCGCTTCAAAATACTATCCAAGCGATAAGCGACTAACATAATTATCAGCAGTTGAAGTGCATTCTACCCCCACTCCCGTATATCTATATTAGAGCAATTCGACATTCCCCTTCGTCCATACCAACCACTTGCAACCTTTAAAATACAAAAGGACTGGAGAAAATAAACTTTTCTTCCAGTCTCTTAATTATTTAATGCCAATAATACTGAGCCGCATCCTAATAAACACCTTTGCAAAATTTGAAGTAATCAGCTACCAGCCAACGACATTACCATCATCAGCATCGCAACTAAGTTATTGATTCCGTGAACTAAGATACTATTTTTTAAGTTGCCAGATTGCCGGTAAACATACGTCAAAACCATTCCCATAAAACAGTAAAGCAAGAAACTGATAATCGTTGTGCTGGTATGCGCAGCCGAAAAAACCAGCCCAGACAAGATCATCTTCGACCAGAGAGCCGTCCGATTAAAAAAGAGGTTCGTTAATATTCCCCGAAAAATCAGCTCCTCGGCAATCGGCGTCAGGGTAAACGATGATATAACAAAGACAACCGTAATAATCAGGTTGTGGTTGAGCAGTTGCCGGATGATTTCATTATTGGCCGTCCCAGCCTGGTGAAAGAGCCACTGGTTCAACCAGCCAAAAATCATCATCCCAACAATCAAAGTAAAATACCCGCCTACTACCAGGCGCCAGTTAATCCCCTTAGCCACTGGCAACTGGTTATAGTGCCGGTACACTCGTCGTGCGCCAGCAATGATGACCAAAAACATCACCACAAAGACAACGGCTAAGCTGATTGCTAACCTTTGATTCGTCGGGTCGCGGTTGGCAATTACTACTGCCACCGGCGGCACCTGAACCAACAGGAAAAACACCGCAACGATTCCTACGCGGTAAAACCCGTTGCCAAGTTTACTTATCCTTATTTTCCGCATTCTTCTTTTCTTCCTTCATCCGTAATTCACGGCGGCGCTGATAACTCCACTTAGCGGTAATTTTGGTAACAATGATATTAGCAACCACAAAGCCAATAATCCATAATCCATACATCAGCCAGCCAGAAATGACTTTGGCGATCGTCAGGGCTACTAAAACCGCAAAAATAATAAATGGCGGTAAAATTACCTTAGCCAGGTACTCTGCTTTCATTAATCATTAACCTCACTTTAAAACTAAGGAGACGTGACAGAAACTGCCGCATCCCCCCATTGCTGATTTAGTTTTGGCTTGCCGCCAAGATTTGTTCCCTAGTCGGAATTGATGGCAATGCTCCCATCTTTTGAACCGCCAGTGAACTAGCCCGTTGTGCATAAACTAAGGCTTTTTCAATGTTACTCATATCCGGCTTGAGCTGTGACGACAGTGCCCCAATAAAGGTATCACCAGCGGCAGTCGTATCAACCGCGTTAACCTTAAAGGCCGGAATAAAGCTATAACCATCCTGAGTGCAGTAGAACGCTCCCTTAGCCCCAACGGTAATGATCAGGTTACGAACTCCCATTTGTGCAAACTTGGCTGCCGAAATCAGCATTGAAGTTTCATCAGTAATGATCACACCAGTCAACTCAGCGCTTTCCGTTTCATTTGGAATAATCAGATCCGTCAGTTTCAATACTTCTGGATCAATCTTTTGAGCCGGCGCCGGATTCAAAATAGTAGTAACACCATTGGCCTTTGCCAATTGGAAAGCCCGAAGAGTTGCCGCTTGCGGCGTTTCAAATTGAGCTACTACAAAGTCCGCTGCCGTAATCTTATCCTTCGCTGCTTCCACATCGGTTGGACTAAGCTGCTGGTTAGCGCCCCCATAGATCAAAATACTGTTTTGACCATTTTCGTCCAGGAGAATCGAGGCGGTCCCGGTACCAACCTGGTCGTTTTCCCGAATTCCGGCAACGTCAATCCCGTTGGCCTTCATTTCATCCAGCATCATCTGGCCACTGTTGTCCTTACCAACTTCACCAATAAACGCCGTTTGTGCACCGGACCGTGCCGCCGAAACTGCTTGGTTAGCTCCCTTGCCTCCTGCGGCGCTGCTCTTGCCTTCCGCTGCTAAGGTTTCACCAGGCAGGGGCATCCGCTTGATCCGCAGCGTCGTGTCGACATTTAAACTACCGACAATTGTCACTTTATTCATTTTGAAATCCTCCTCGTGTTCTGTACTAATACTATACCATATGATATGGCGCCGTGCTCTCCCGACGGATGAGCCGCACTGGGAAATGTTCAACCTGCTCCGATTGGTGTTTGTTCTCAATTCGGTCAAGTAAAATTTTCGCCGCGCCAACTCCTAAGTCAAAGATTGGTTGGTGGATGGTTGTCAACTGGGGATACACATACTCGTCCAGGGCAATATCATCATAGCCCACCACAGAAATATCCTCCGGCACCCGCACCTTCAATTCACGCAGACCGCGCAGGAGCCCCATGGCAATATCATCGTTGGCTGTAAAGACTGCTGTGGCCCCACTCTCTGCGACCGCTTGGGCAGCTTTGTAGCCACCCTGGCGGCTAAGCTCTGTATGTAAAACGTCCCGGTCTTCATTAAAGGACAGGTGACTAGCCAGCAGACTATCCTTGAAGCCGGCTAACCGTTGCTTAAAGTTTTCGGTCAGGTGGTTAACACCCAGGTAGAGAAACTTACGGTGGCCTAGTTCAGCCAGGTGCTGTGCGGCCAGCTGACCACCATGGTAATCATCGGTTTGCACCCGCGTCCCCACCTGATCGTAATTTCGGTCAAACAAGATGTAGGGGATTTCACGGTTAATCAGAGCCTGATTAATCATTTCGGTCGTCATCCGGGCACTTGCGATAATCAGGCCGTCAATTGACCGTTCCACCATCTGTTCCAGATAGGCCTTTTCGAGTTTAGGATCCCGGTTAGCACTGAAAATCAACGGAATCAGTTTTTCCTGGCGGGCCACCTGCTGAACCCCTTCGACAAAGGTTCCAAAGAAAGGTTCGCTGACGTTCGGTACTAGCACCCCGATCGTATTGATGTTTTCCCTCATAATCAGACTGCGGGCGTGGAAGTCTGGCACATATTGGTACTCGTCCCGCAGCTTTAAGATCTTTTCCCGCGTGCTCTTACTAAAACGGTTTCCCTTGCCATTCAGTACTTGAGAAACGGTCGTCACCGACACCCCAGCCAGGCGCGCAATATCTCGAATTGTTACTTTTTTCCCCATGTTATTCCTCTTTACATTAGCTTTAATATGAATGGTAAGCTAATTTCGGTTATCTTGCAATTTGATTTTAAAAAAGGTCCCGCATTATTTGCTGGCCCGTAGCTGCCTGGGTCCCCCGAACCCGGACGTAATCAATCTGGGCAAGTAAAATCTCGTATGACCATAGTGATGATAAATCTCGTTCATTAAAGTAATGCAAATCAAGCTTGATCCGATCCCGGCTAGCGATTAAGCCGGTAAAATCATCAGCGCCCTTATATTTTCTTGTACCGACCACTACGGGTAGCCGGTGGGTATAAGAATCATTCAAGGCATTATTTAACAGGTCGCCCCGGCTAAAGTCCGGATGATCATCAATAAACTGCTGAACGTGCCAAAGGTCAAAATAGTCGTGACGGTGGGCAACCTTGGTTTTTTCCGAAATCGTCAGTAAGTAATCCGTGTTGCTTTCGATTTTATCAATGCTACTAATACGAATTACAATCAGCCCGTTGATTTTTCCATCCCAGTCAATACTAATCATCAGACAAAAGGTGGGATCCATGGCCACGACAAAGCCCACGTTAAAGTACTCGTCATGTGGAATGTTATGAACCTCAATTAACGTCCCCTGCTGCCGCGCAATCGTCAACTGGGCCCGGAGCTCGTTCAACTTTGCTTTCTCCATTTCGTCATTACTTCCTCTAAAGTTCTTTCCCTTTATTTTCCCGGTTTTAGTGGCTTTTTTCAAACTTTTTTGCCGACCAATAACGGCTTCCACTAAATCTAGTTGAATTTTTAATAGGAATCCCCCATATTTTGTAGTAACATGGTTCTTGTGCTAAAAAAATTAAAGAGGGGCCACTATGGTGATTATTACAGCAGGAATGATTGGTGTTGGCAAGACGACGTTAACGGGAAAGATTGCTGAACACCTCCATACTAAAGCTTTTTTTGAACCAGTTGGCGACAATCCCGTGTTGCCACTGTACTACCAAGACCAAAAGCAATATGGCTTTTTACTCCAGATTTACTTTTTAAATAAGCGGTTTTCGATGATCAAACAGGCTTTGGCCGACGATAATAACGTTTTAGACCGGTCAATCTATGAGGACGCCCTGTTTACCAGGGAGAATAACGCTGAGGGAAACATCTCCGACACTGAGCTGGAAGTGTACCTAACTCTTCTCAACAATATGATGAAGGACCTGCAACAGCTGCCGAAGAAGGCACCTGACCTGATGGTTTATTCTGAAACTGACTTTGAAACCATTCTTTACCGGATTAAGAAGCGGGGACGGGACTACGAGCAGATTGATCACAATCCAGAACTAAAGGATTACTACTACAAGATGTGGAGTGCCTACAAGCAATGGTACCAAGACTACGATGCTAGTCCTAAAATGAAAATTGACCTGGAAACTTATGATTTGGAAAAGCCAGAAAACGTTCAGACCGTTTTAGCAATGATTGACGAACGGTTAAAGACCATTCGTTAATCGTTAACAGGCAAAGCCAAAGAGTGCCAGAAAAACGACCACCCAGCGCTAAAGCTGATGTTGGTCGTTTTCATTTTGGCATTCAGGGAGTTAGTACCGACAGTTAACCAATCAGGGATTGCACCTGAACATCCCCTAATTGCGGCAGAGAATTACCCCACCTTTACGATTTAATTAAAAACCGCCGGAGTAATCCTAATGCACCCGCGGAACTAGCGCCGCCAACAATCGACAGCCAGGTTAAATGGTGGGTTTTCTTTCGTGAAACGTGACTTTGCGGGTCCCGTACCGCTGCCACGGATTCTTGCTTCGGCAGTTCCCGATTATCATGATTGTTTTTCCCTGCTGAGACGGGGTCATCATATTTAGTTAACTGGTAGCTAGCAATGATTTTATTTAGTTTTCGATCATACTGCGGGTCTGTTGCATACCTGCCTAATAAGGAGTGCGTTGCTGCCCGGTAACTACCAGCTTGGCCCCGATGAACGCCTGCATATAACGGGTCCGCCAAAGTTTCAGCATAATCGCATAACGACTGGTAGTCATTTTCGTACCAACGAAAATGGTCATTGATCTTTTTTTCCTCTCCGTCATGGGTATACTCCGTTGTTGGCTGAACAACTGATTTCCCATTAAAAGAACCCTTGACCCCAAAGAGGTTATGGTAGGGCTTTTGAGCCAAACCGCTGCTTCCCCAGTTGCTCTCCAGAGCGGCCTGGGCGATGATTACCGACGGGTAAAGATCATATTCCATCCCCACCTTCTGGGCACTCTTGGCAATTCGTGAGATAAACTTAGCCTGATCCGGCGAAGGGCTTTGCACTTCGTATTCCTGTTGGTCAGGACCCGCCGCGGCCGGGGACTGGTCTGGTCGTGCTGGACGGTCCGCTGGTGGCGTTGTGTTATCCGTTGGTGCAGCTGACGGCGAACTTGGCGAAGCCGGGACCGGCTGAGGACGAAGCTGTTGTCCACGTTGATACCCCCGCTGGTAGCCAGCCTGACCAACTTTAGTCCGTGTCCGCCCGTCTATAATCCCCCTGAGGCCGTCAGCAACTCCTTGCCGGAATGACTGCTCATAATCCCGGCTTAGCTGCGCGAAGGCCGTTAGAAAAGCACTGGTATATTCTTCGCCCCGTTGACGAATTTGTCCCTCATCAAGCTGTTGTTGGTTGATAATTACTGATTCTGCATCCTGGTAGGCCGAGTTAACGTTTATTCCCGCTGCTAATACCGGTGCGCCATTGGTAAAGGACAGCATTCCGGCAATAATTACTGTTAATAATTGCTTATTCATCTTCTCACCTCTATATAATAAATACGGTAAGAAGCCCTAAAATGTTTTTTAAAATAAAAAGAGGGGGACAAACCTAGCTTAACTAGTTCGTCGTCCCGCCTCTGTCGACACGCAGCAAGCCTATTTGAACTGCCAGCCAGCTACCGCGCTGTTGTATTTTCATCTTTAAAGTAGCAAAGAGGCTGGGAGAAAAACGTTGGTTTTCTCACCAGCCTCTTGCTAGTTCTTAACTATTATAAAGATAACGTGCGAAACCAATAGGCTAACTGAGTGTTGTAACCACAGGGCTTGTGTCTAACGCCGCAAAGCAAGGCTATTTGCCTACGAACGCTAGCCGTGCCGTGGCAACTATCGTTCTAGGTTAGCCATACGCCCTGTCGAGAAGGTTATTTCCCACTCACCCTTCGTTATTAATAAATTACTACCGGTTCGTTGATTTCCATATCGTGATAAGCAGTCCCGGCATCGCTTGGGTGCATATTAGCACAACCATGAGAGCCACCGGTCGTTGTCAGATATTGGGTCTTTGACCAGTTATTCCGCCAGCTAGCATCGTGGAAGCCACAGCCACTGTCGGTAAATGGTGACCAGTATTGAACCGGACTGCTGTATTGCGAACCATCATCGTTTAAGCCCCGTAACGTTGCCGGCGATTGCTGGTACATAATGTACCAAACACCCCTTGGCGTCCGGTTGCCCGGTGTATTACTTCCCGTAACCACGTCGGCATCAAATATACACTTGCCATCCTTGTAGAACCAAACATGCTGGTCCGCTAGTGAAAGCTCTACGTAGGTATTACCAATTCCGTTGTTACTGGTAACCCCGTAGCCGGTTCCGCGGCGGTTGTAGCCAATCCCGTAGATATCACTTTTGGCGTTAACATTCTTTTTGTTATCTGCCATCGCGTGCGCCAGGGACTGGCCGGCTAGCTGCTCGCTAATTTTCCAACCATAGGAGCCCTTGTCACTGGTAGTAATTTCCTTTCCAGCGTGGGTCCTAAACTTAAACGCCTTGCCAAGCGTAGCCTGTTTTTCGTTGATTTTAGCAATCCGCCCGTTGACCGCACTCGTATCAAAATTGTACTTGCCGTGTTGGTAGGTCGCCCGGGTAATTACATCAGCAGCGGTGAACTTATAGTTTTCCTTTTCAACCGTGTAAGTTACCTTCCGCTTGCTCAAGGTTTGTAACTTCGCTTTTTCAGCTTGAACAGTCTTGCTATCAGCCGCCAACGGTTGGGTATAGTGAGTTGTTAACCGAATCGTCCCGTTCGCCCGCTGACTATTAAACTGCCTAATAAGGTCCTGGACGTCATACTGGTTTCCCTTCTTCGCGGCAACCGTTGAAACCTTACCATTTTTCAGTTCCGCGTATGCGTCAACAGGTGCCCGGCGGCCCTGGTTCATCTTCTGGGTTTCAGCGTAGACTGCCCGCCGCATCAGAGCCGTCTGTTCATCATCTAACTGGCTCGGCATCACATTAACGTTTTGCTTTTTGCCAGACGGGAAAAAGGTCCGTTGCTTCTTTTGCGCGGCAACAAACTTGCTTTTATCCGCACTGCTAATTCCTGACGCACTTGCCTTCCCTTTGTAGACTAACCGTCCATTGATATAAACCTGGTTAGCACGGCTACTCTCCTTGACCTTATGGTAGGCCTGGTCAACCGTCATTCCACCGACTGCCACCCCATTGACAGTCGTGTTCCGGTTAAAGTGGTTATGCTGATGCCAACTCATTACTCCCAGTAAAACCACTAGGATCGCAATAACAGCAATAATATAGTTTCTTAACTTCAACTGCATTTTCTAACTCCCTAGATACAAAATTTCCGCTTTACCTAAATAAAGTTAACATTTGCATTATACCAGCATTTTAAGATAATGATACCGTTAACGAAGCAGATTTAAAAAAGAACTTTGCCAACCCCAAATCATGCTCTGGAGCCGGCAAAGTTCACTAATTAAATTTCTGGATAACTGTTCTTTTTGACGTCAATTTTATGATTATCAAGATCCGTCTTCACAACCGTAACATCACACGGCGCTTCCCGAATCGTGTACGCAGCGGTCGAACCCACAATCAACCGTCCAACCACGTTTAACCCGGTCGCACCGATCAGGATGAGGTCGATTCCATTTTGCTTGGGGTAGTTTTCAGCCAACTCCAGCTTGGCATTGCCTACTTCAACCTCTGTCACCACGTCCGTAATACCTGCTGCTTGGGCCTTTTTTTCGTACTCTGCCAGCTTTCGCTTCATCGTTTCAATTGCTGGCTTGTAGATGCTTCGGTCAACAAAGCCATAGCCGTTCGGACCACCAGAAGGAATTCGTTCACCATTGATCACACTCAGCAAATAGAGTTTGGCATCATTTTGCTTAGCCACCTCGAGAGCCTTTGCAAAGGCCATGTCAGACTGCTTGGAACCATCAATACCCACCAAAATTTTTTGATAACTCATCAGAAACCGCCTCCACAGTTAATTTAACCCTATTTTAGCATAAGTTCAGATTATTAATCAGTAACGAGGTCATTAATTGCTTCCATGTAAATGGCCATTGATTTGATCAGGTCGGCTACCGGCTGGAACTCATTGGCCTGGTGCATCGTATTCGGCGTGTTCGGCATCAGCGCCCCAAAGGCAACTCCCCGTTTCATCAACCGGCCATAGGTACCGCCACCGACAACCTCGGGCTTAGCCGTCTGATCCCCGGTTTGGTCAATGTAGGCCGTCATCAACGTTTTCACGATCGGATCAGCGGGGTCAACATAGTGCGGTTCCTGGGCCGGTCCTTGTTTCACGCTAATCCCCAATGGGTCGGCAACTTTCTTTACGGTCGCTTCTAATTGGTCAGGCGTAATTCCCTTTGGAAAACGGAAGTTCATGTTAATGTCACCACCATCTTCAGTGGTAAAGTTAAGAATTCCGGCATTCATAGTCAACTCGCCCATCACTGGATCCTTAAAGGAACCATCAAACTTATCCATCCGGGTATCGAGGTGGAGGTAGTGGCCGAGGAAGTGAATAAAGCTGCCCGCACTGCCAGCAAAGTCATACTGGTCCAAAAAGTTGGCCAGGTAGGTTCCCGCATTAATCCCCTTTTCGGGTTCCATCCCATGGGCTGCCTTGCCAATAACGGTCAGCTTTAGGCCGTCTGCCGTTTCTTCTGCCTCACCGGTGATTGGGTTTTCCGCAATAAAGCGGGCGAAATCGTCCTCCACCTTTTGGAGATTATTAACAGTTACTAGCGCTACGGCTTCCCGGGGCACCATGTTGAACCGCAGGCCCGACTCAAAGTGCTTGAGCTGATTAGGGCCCTCATTAGTCGCTAGCACGTTCAGCAGCAATGATACTTGCCCTTTTTCACCATTGATTACCGGAAATTCAGCATCTGGCGAAAAGCCGAGAGTCGGTGCCGGTTCCACTTCAAAGTAGCGGTGCATCCCCGTCCAGTTGCTTTCTTCGTCCGTCCCCACGATAAAGCGAACCCGCTTATTGAACTCGACTCCCTGATCTTTTAAATACTTGAGAGCATAGTAAGCAGCCATTCCGGGCCCCTTGTCATCAGAAGCCCCCCGGCCATAGAGGTTGCCATCCTTGATCACCGGGTCGAAAGGATCGGTATCCCAGCCCTTGCCCGCTGGCATCACGTCCAAGTGCGCCAGGATTGCCAGGGTTTCGTCCCCTTCCCCACATTCAGCGTAGCCAACCAGGTTATCAATATTCTTGGTCTTGAAACCGTCCTGGTCTGCCATCTCCAAGAAGGCCTTTAGTGCTCGGGCCGGTCGTGGCCCCAATGGGTATTCATCAGTTGCGGCCGCGTCATCTCGAACGCTGGGAATCTTCATTAAGGCCACCAGGTCGTTCAAGTAATCTTTTTCTTGGCTCTGGGCCGCTTTTAACCATTCTGTCATTTTAGTCCCTCCATCTAATCATTCAACTAAAATAATGATACCATTATTATAACGATTACAAAATCTAAAGGAGTTTTAAAATGGAAAAATTAACTGAGCAAATCCTGCACGATGTTATTCGGCCGCGTCCAGCCAATAGTTTTAAAGGAAGCTATGGCAAGGTGACCCTCGTTGGGGGCAACCGTAACTTTGGCGGTGCTATTATCATGGCTTCTACTGCCGCTGTCTGCGCCGGTGCTGGTTTAGTGACGACCGCAACTGCTGCCAGCAATTCCGGTGCCCTCCACGCCCAGCTACCAGAGGCAATGTTTGCCGACTTCACCGCCGACCAGCAGCTGGCGGACTTGGTGAGTGCCGCAACCACCGTTGTTGTGGGCCCCGGTCTGGGAGACAACGATCAAAGCCTGCACATTCTAAAAAATGTCTTTGCCCATGTTCGACCCGAACAAAACCTGGTAATTGACGGCTCAGCCATTACGCTGATGGCCCGCGAAAAGCTAACCGCACCGGCCGCTAACGTCATTTACACCCCGCACGAGATGGAATGGCAACGCCTCTCCGGAATCAAGATTGGTGAGCAAACGGAAGCAAAGAATCAGGCCGTCCGGGACCAGCTTAACGCCACGGTGGTTCTCAAAAAGCACCACACGGAAATTTATACCGCTAGCCAGATCTACCAGCTCACCATTGGCTCTCCCGCCCAGGCCGTCGGCGGCATGGGCGACACCCTGGCCGGCATGGTGGGTGGCTTTACCGCTGAATTTAGCAACCAGCCGCAAAAAGCAGTCCTCGCTGCTGTTTATGCCCACAGTGCCATCGCCGATAAGATTGCGGAAAGTCAGTACATTGTCTTGCCCCACCAAATCAGCCGCGCCCTTCCGAGCTTCATGAAGAAGATGGAACAGACACCAACCGAACACCAAATTGGCTTTTTAAATTAATTTCCCGGGAAATTAATTCTAGTTTAAAAGATAAAGGCAGGCCGTTGCCTGGTAAAAGTAAACGTCCCGAAGTGTTAAAAAGGCACTATGTCCAGTCAAGTATACAGGTTAAATAGATAAAATTAATTTAGGCGGCTTGATTGCGGAATTGTTCCGCGGTCAAGCCGTTTCTGCTTGTATA
>SKEG01001612.1_pt1 | contig 17067 bp, 18 predicted proteins | sample 4826631 | NCBI WGS metagenome assembly SKEG01 (sample SAMN11008815, study PRJNA524170) | human gut metagenome | biome: Human fecal sample; material: Feces; isolation source: fecal sample from pouch patient p26, p34, p50 | host: Homo sapiens | place: Israel: Tel-Aviv | collected 2016-11-02
ATAATAAAGGGATCATTGACAGTATATATGATTTGATTCCAGCGGTGAAACCTCAGATTGCCATGTATGAACAATTTGGTGTACTGGGACTTGTTGCATTTAACAAAACATGCGAATATGCAAAAAGCAAAGGTCTTGTCATTATTGGAGATATCAAACGTGGAGATATCGGATCTACCTCTAAGGCATATGCCATTGGTCATATAGGAAAAGTTAAGGTTGGAAGTAAATCTTATCATGGATTTTGTGAAGATTTTGTAACCGTGAATCCATATCTTGGAAGTGATGGTGTTCGTCCGTTTATGGAAGTATGTAAGGAAGAGAAAAAAGGAATGTTTATTCTTGTAAAAACTTCTAATCCATCAAGTGGAGAATTTCAGGATCAGGAAATCAATGGAAAACCATTATATGAGATGGTAGCAGAAAAAGTAGCTGGATGGGGTGAAGAATTGATGGGAAATTCTTACAGTTACGTCGGAGCCGTTGTCGGAGCAACTTATCCAAAGATGGGAGAGGCTTTAAGAAAGATTATGCCAAAAGCTTATATTCTTGTACCAGGTTATGGAGCGCAGGGAGGACAGGCAAAAGATCTCGCACCATTCTTTAATGAAGATGGACTTGGTGCCATTATTAACTCTTCTCGTGGTATCATTTGTGCATATAAACAGGATGCATACAGCCGCTTTGGAGCGGAACATTATGCAGAAGCATCCAGACAGGCCGTTCTTGATATGAAAGAAGATTTGAAACAGGCGTATGTAAAATAATCGAAAGAGGATCATTATGAGTAAAAAACAAGTATATGCAAAAATCATAAGTCAGACATCTCTGGCAGATGGTATTTTTGATATGACACTGAAAGCGGAAGAAATTGCAAAAGAAGCAAAGCCAGGACAGTTTCTTTCTGTTTATGTAAATGATAAAAGTAAAATTCTTCCAAGACCAATTAGTATTTGCGGAATCAATCCGGAGGAAGGAACATTACGTATTGTCTATCGTGTGGCAGGAGAGGGAACCGCTCAGTTATCGACTTATCAGGCGGGAGAAGAAGTGAAAATTCTTGGGCCTCTTGGCAATGGATTTACAATGAAAGATAAAAAAGCAATCTTGATTGGCGGAGGAATCGGAATTCCTCCGATGTTGGAACTTTTTAAACAGCTTGACTGTGAAAAAACTGCCGTGTTAGGATATCGTGACAGCCAGATGTTTTTAAAGGACGAATTTGATGCGGTTGGAAAAGTTGTTGTTTCCACCGAAGATGGTTCTGTTGGAACAAAGGGAAATGTCATTGATGCGATCAAGGAGCAGGCAGTGGAAGGCGCTGTCATTTATGCGTGTGGGCCAACACCAATGTTAAAAGGTGTCAAAGCTTATGCACAGGAATATGGAATTGAGGCACAAATTTCACTGGAAGAGCGTATGGCATGTGGAATCGGAGCATGTCTTGCATGTGTTTGCAAGTCAAAAGATGTTGACAGTCATTCTCATGTACACAATAAGAGAGTCTGCAAAGACGGACCAGTCTTTGATGCCAGGGAGGTGGAACTTTAATGGATTTATCAGTAAATATCGCAGGAGTTACAATGAAAAACCCGGTAACAACGGGTTCCGGAACCTTTGGATCAGGGGAAGAATTCAGTGAATTTGTGGATTTAAAAAGCCTTGGAGCAGTGACAACAAAGGGAGTTGCCAATGTAGCATGGCCTGGAAATCCAACACCAAGAGTTGCAGAAGTTTATGGCGGAATGTTGAATGCCATTGGGCTTCAGAATCCTGGAATTGATGTGATGATTGAGAGAGATCTTCCATTTTTAAAGGAAGCAGGAGCGACAGTGATCGTCAATGTATGTGGAAAATCGGAACAGGATTATGTAGAAGTTGTAGAACGTCTTTCTGATCAGCCGGTAGATTTATTGGAAATCAATGTTTCCTGCCCGAATGTCAAAGAAGGCGGAATTGCATTTGGACAGGATCCAAAAGCACTGGCTCATATTACAAAGGCAGTGAAGGCAAAAGCAAAACAGCCAATCATCATGAAGTTAAGTCCAAATGTGACGGATATCACAGAGATGGCCAAAGCAGCTGTTGATGCAGGAAGTGACGCACTTTCCCTGATCAATACGTTGACTGGAATGAAAATTGATATTGAAAAACGTGATTTTGTACTGGCAAATAAGACCGGTGGAATGTCAGGTCCTGCAATCAAACCAGTAGCAGTACGCATGGTATATCAGGTAGCAAATGCGGTAGATGTTCCAATCATCGGAATGGGTGGAATTGAGACAGCAGAAGATGCTCTGGAATTTATTATGGCAGGGGCAACGGCTGTTTCTGTCGGAACAGCAAACTTTATCAATCCGGCAGCAACGACCGATGTCATCAAAGGAATCGAAGATTATATGAGAAGACATCAGATTGATGATATCAAAGAGCTGATCGGATGTGTGAAATAGAAAGGGAGTAACTGCTCATGAACATATTATTTTTTCTGACTCCAAAGAAAAACGTAGCATCGATTCCGTCGCAAGACAGTTTAAGACAGGCATTGGAAAAAATGAAATATCATGGATATTCCGCAGTGCCAACGATTGATGCAGACGGAAAATATGCGGGAACAATCACAGAAGGTGATATTTTACGTGCGATGGAGAACATGTGCAACTGGAATATTTTTGAAGCAGAAAAGATCAAAGTACAGGACGTTCCAAGGAAAAGGAATATCCAGGCAATTTTTATTGATACAGATATGGATGATTTGGTGGATACCATCACAGACCAAAACTTTGTTCCAGTAGTGGACGACCAGAAAAACTTTATCGGAATTGTGACACGAAAAGATGTCATCCGTTTTTATTATGATGAGTATAAAAAGATCCAAACAAAAGAAGCATAAAATGGAGGTTTTAGCAGAGAATGGAAGCATATAAAAAAGAGTTTATTGAATTTATGGTAGAAAGTGATGTTTTGAAATTTGGGGAATTTACATTAAAAAGTGGAAGAAAATCTCCATTTTTCATGAATGCTGGAGCATATGTGACAGGTTCTCAGTTAAAGAGACTGGGAGAGTACTATGCAAAAGCAATCCATACAACCTATGGAGATGACTTTGACGTCTTATTTGGGCCAGCTTATAAAGGAATTCCACTTGGAGTTGTTACAGCGATTGCCTATAGTGAATTATATGGAAAAGAAGTTCGCTACTGTTCTGACCGTAAAGAAGTAAAAGATCACGGAGCAGATAAAGGTGGATTCCTTGGAAGTGAATTAAAAGATGGAGATCGTGTTATCATGATTGAAGATGTTACAACATCTGGAAAATCTATGGAAGAAACGGTTCCAAAAGTAAAAGGGGCAGCCGATGTTACAATCGTTGGATTGATGGTATCCTTAAATCGTATGGAAGTCGGAAAGGGCGGAAAAAAATGCGCACTGGACGAAGTAAAAGATCTGTATGGATTTGATACTGCAGCCATTGTTGACATGGAAGAAGTTGTAGAATGTCTTTATAATAAAGAATGTAATGGAAAAGTTGTGATCGACGATACATTAAAAGCAGCAATTGACGCATACTATGAACAGTATGGCGTGAAATAGAGGCGGATATTTGTGACACCAAGAAAGAAAAAATTAATCCATAATGGGATAAGAATATTTTTCTACTTATACGTTATTATTATATTTTACTTTGTATTATTAAGTGAACGATATGGGAGGGGATATGGTTATCAGACCTCCCATGTTAATTTAGTTTTATTTAAAGAAATACACAGATTCTGGAAGTATCGGCATCTGCTTTCAACAGAAGCAGTCATTACGAACCTGTTTGGAAATGTTTTCGCATTCAGTCCATTCGGTTTTATGTTGCCAATTGTGACAGAAAAAAGAAAAGGGTTTATCCGTGCGGTATGCTCCACTTTTATTTTCAGCTTGCTCATAGAGACGAGTCAGCTAATCTTAAAAGTCGGTGTGTTTGATGTGGATGACCTTTTGATGAACACGATAGGAGGCCTGATTGGTTATGTTGTCTATCGCATTCTTCTAGAATTTTATCAGCTTATAAAGAGGAAATCAAAATGAACAAGAAAAAGAAACATTTTGCCTATCGTCCGTCAGATCATGTTGTTTCCAAAACATCTGCAATCGCAACCGTGATCGGAGCGGCAGGAATTATCATCTACCTGCTTTTAATTGCTGGTTCTTTTTCCAGTGGAGGAAAAGGAAATGTCCTTTATGGTCTGGCAGGCTGGCTTGTAACGGCACTTGGAGCCGTTGGTTTGTATTTTGCAGTCAAAAGTTTTGAAGATACAGCAGCGATTGCTTTATGGAAGATTACCGGATGTATTACAAATGGTCTGATTCTTGCATTTTCTGTGTTGATCTTTCTTCTTGGCATATTATAGGAAAGGAAGATGGATTTTATGGAACGTTTGGAACAACAGATACAATTTATTATTGAAATCGATAAACTAAAAAACATTATCCGCCAGACTTACATCTCAAGCGGAGAACGTAGAGAAGATGATGCGGAACATGCGTGGCATTTTGCAACCATGGCATTTCTTCTGGCAGAATATTCCAATGAACCAATCGATGTTATGAAAGTAATGAAGATGGGGCTGATTCATGATCTTGTGGAAATTGATGCCGGAGATACGTATCTTTATGATAAAGAAGGGGCAAAAACAAAGGCCGCAAGAGAAGAAAAAGCAGCCGATCGGCTGTTTCATTTATTACCAGAAGATCAGGGAACAGAATTTTATGAACTCTGGAGAGAGTTTGAAGACCGAAAGACACCGGAAGCAAAATTTGCCGCAACCATTGATCGTCTACAGCCAATTCTTTTAAATGATGCAACGGATGGAAAAGCATGGGAACTTCATAACATCTGTTATGATCAGGTGATGGAAGCAAATAAACATACAAAAGAAGGCTCAGAAGTTTTATGGCAGTATATCCAAAAGATTTTTGACAAAAATATAGAAAAAGGCAAAATTAAAAGGAGCGAGAAGGCGTGAGTGGAATTTTAGAAGAAAGACATGCATTAAATATCGATGGTTTAGAACTGATTTTGTCAGAAGCACAGAAAACAGGCATTTATGAACCTTATTTCAGAGAAATGACCTCTATGCTTTTGTACGTTAATAACATTTATGATACGAGCGAAAAAACATGGAAGCAGCTTAAACAGTGGAATCAGGAATGGTATGAAAGTGTGCGTCCTAAAAATTATGAGACATGTTATGGAAATCCAGCATATGCCAGTGAACAATTCGGCCTGGAATATGGACAGCTGCTTAGTTTCCTTTATAGGGAAATCCGTTGTGGATTTATTTATGCCATTGAGGGACGTTTGTTTGATCTGGTCATTACCAATGAACTTTTCCTGGAAATTTATCAGATGTTTCGTGAAGAGGAAGAAAGTCCGGAACAAATTCGAACGGTCATTTTTGATCATATGCGAGATTACAGCAGTGAAGTGTTTGAATATCGTATCCGCGAACAGTTAGATCCAAGCCTTGATTTTGCAACTAAGATTGTGATGGAATCAGATCTTTCGGACACCGATTGTCTGTATCAATATGGAGAATATATTTCGGACAATGAGATTCGTACCCTTCAATTTTTAAACAGTCTTCCGAAAGAGAAAATCAAAGATATTGCAAAGACTTATGTCGATGGATTCCATGATGGATTTATTATTAATAACATTGATATGAGTCCAAAACGTACCGTTAATATCCGTTATACGATTGGATTTGAACCCATCATTCGGGAAGCAGTGAAACAATTTCAAGAAATCGGTTTGATGCCGATTATTTATCGAAGCGGACAGTCAAGTCTTGTCAGAGGAAGTGTGAAGGTCGGCTATATTTCTTCCAGTCCAAATCCACAGTATGATTTTGATCATCGCTTTGACCAGGCCGTTTATTTTGATAATCGGTTTATGCAACATAAACTGGAATGTTACCGCAATGCTTATGAAAAATTGAAAGAAGAGGCATCGGTTCTTGCCGGACCAGCTTGTATGGATACCTTCGGAGAAACTCCATTTTTGCCGGAAAATAAAAAAGAAGCGCTTCATCTATCTTCCAAACAACAGGAACTGTCAGTAGAATTCCAGATCAAAGCATCGGAAATTGTAAACGAATATATCAAACCAGATCAGAGAAGTTTTACAATCATTGCTTATCCAATTCCGGAAATTGGAGATCAGTTTGAAGAAATTTTCGAAGAAGTCATTAAGGTCAATACCCTTGATAAAGATTTATATCGAAAGATTCAGCAGCATTTGATTGATGCGCTGGATCAGGCAGTGGAAGTGCATATTAAAGGAGCTGGAAATAACCAGACAGATTTATATGTTGCGATGCATGACCTGGAACATCCAGAAAAAGAAACAAACTTTGAAAATTGTTTGGCTGATGTCAATATTCCGGTTGGAGAAGTGTTTACTTCACCGAAACTTGCCGGAACCAATGGCGTTCTTCATGTTGGGGAAGTTTATTTAAGAGATCTGAAATTTATTGATCTGAAACTTACTTTTAAAGATGGAAAAGTTGAATCTTATACCTGTAAAAACTTTGAGAGTGAAGAAGAAAACAAAGCATTTATAAAAGAGAATCTTCTATATAATAGGGATACTTTGCCAATGGGTGAATTTGCCATTGGAACGAACACAACCGCTTATGCGATGGCAAAAAACTATGGAATTCTTTATCAGCTTCCAATTTTAATTGTTGAAAAAATGGGACCACACTTTGCCATTGGTGATACCTGTTATAGTCATAGTGAAGAAACGAAGGTATATAATCCGGATGGAAAAGAAATTGTTGCAAAATATAATGCATGTTCTTTAAAGGGAGAATATTTCCAGTGTCACACAGACATTACCATCCCATATGAAGAGCTGGATTCTATCCATGCGATCGCCCTTGGAGGAGAGGAAATTCCACTGATTGAAGGAGGTCGTTTTGTCCTTTCAGGAACAGAAACGTTAAATGTACCATTGACGGACATAGAGTAAGTGAGTAAAATGGAAACAAATAGAAACAATCAATGATGCAAAGGAGAATAGAAAATGGCGAAAGTAGCAATTGTAATGGGCAGCGATTCTGATATGCCTGTCATGAAAAAGGCAGCACAGTTCCTGGAAGATATGGGAATTGATTTTGAAATGACAATTATTTCCGCACACAGAGAACCAGATATTTTCTTTGAATGGGCAAAAGGTGCAGAAGCAAGAGGTGTAAAAGTAATTATTGCAGGAGCTGGAAAAGCGGCGCATCTTCCTGGTATGTGTGCAGCCTTATTCCCAATGCCTGTCATTGGTATCCCAATGAAGACATCGGATCTTGGTGGTGTAGATTCTCTGTATTCCATCGTACAGATGCCATCCGGAATTCCAGTAGCAACCGTCGCAATCAACGGAGGATTAAATGCAGGAATTTTAGCAGCAAAAATGCTTGCAACATCCGATGAGGCATTATTAAACAAATTAAAAGACTACAGCGAAGAAATGAAACAGTCTGTTGTAGAAAAAGCAGAAAAACTGGATCAGGTTGGATACAAAGATTACGAATAAAAATTAAGATTTCAAATCATCAGGAGGAAAAAAATGGATTACAAAAAAGCAGGCGTAGACATTGAAGCAGGATACAAATCTGTAGAATTAATGAAGGAACACGTAAAAAGAACCATGAGAGAGGAAGTTCTCGGCGGTCTTGGAGGATTCTCCGGAGCATTTTCTTTGAAGAAAATCAAAGAAATGGAAGACCCTGTTTTACTATCAGGAACTGATGGATGCGGAACAAAAGTAAAACTGGCGATGATTCTTGATAAACATGATACCATCGGAATCGATGCTGTTGCAATGTGTGTCAATGATATTGCATGTGCAGGAGGAGAACCTCTTTTCTTCCTTGATTATATTGCCTGTGGAAAGAACTATCCAGAAAAAATTGCTTCTATCGTAAGTGGTGTTGCAGAAGGATGTGTTCAGTCTGACGCCGCATTGATTGGTGGGGAGACAGCAGAACATCCTGGACTGATGCCAGAAGACGAATATGACCTTGCAGGATTTGCTGTTGGTGTTTGTGACCGCAAAGATCTGATCACAGGAGAAAACTTAAAAGACGGAGATATCTTGATTGGTATGGCATCTACAGGAGTTCATAGCAATGGATTTTCTCTGGTAAGAAAAGTTTTTGATATGAGCAAGGAATCTTTAAATACATATCATGAAGAATTAGGAAAAACATTAGGAGAAGCATTGCTTGCACCAACAAGAATCTATGTAAAAGCATTAAAGAGCATCAAAAATGCAGGAATTACCGTAAAAGCATGCAGTCATATTACTGGTGGCGGTTTCTATGAAAACATTCCGCGTATGCTTCCAGAAGGAATCCATGCAGTGGTAGAAAAAGACAGCTATGAAGTACCAGCTATCTTTAAACTCCTTGCCAAAGAAGGAGATATCGCAGAAGAAATGATGTACAACACATTCAACATGGGTCTTGGAATGATCGTTGCAGTTGACAAAGAAGATGTTGACAAAACAATGGAAGCGATCAAAGCAGCCGGAGATACACCATATGTCGTAGGACATATCAAAGCCGGAGAAAAAGGAGTTACCTTATGCTAAAACTGGCCGTACTTGTATCCGGAGGAGGAACCAACCTTCAGGCGATCATTGATTCGATCGAATCAGGAAAAATTACAAATGCTAAGATCGATATCGTAATTAGCAATAATAAAAATGCCTATGCTCTGGAACGTGCAGAAAAACATGGAATTGAGGCGCTTGGTCTTTCTCCAAAAGATTTTGATACAAGAGAGGAATTCAATGAAGCGTTATATGAAGAATTGGTGAAACGAAAGATTGATTTGATTGTATTAGCAGGATGTCTTGTTGTGATTCCAGAAAAGATTATCCAAGAATTTGAAAATCGCATCATCAACATTCATCCATCTTTGATTCCATCCTTTTGTGGAACCGGTTATTATGGGTTAAAAGTTCATGAAAAGGCACTTGAACGAGGAGTAAAAGTCTCTGGAGCAACCGTACATTTCGTAGATAAAGGAACCGATACCGGACCGATCATCAATCAAAAAGCGGTTTATATCAAACAAGATGATACCCCGCAAACACTTCAAAGAAGAATTATGGAACAGGCAGAATGGAAGATCCTTCCAAAAGCCATCGATGATATCGCCAATGGAAGAATCAAGGTAGAAAACGGAAAGGTCCTTGATCTTTCCGGAGGAATTCAGTGAGAAAAACAAAAAAGCAAAAAATAAGAGCAGGACTTTTGAGTCTTGCTCTGGTATTTACTCTGACAGGATGTGGTCATGAACAAGCAAAAAAAGCAGTGACAAAGACCACAAAGGTAAAAAAACAGACGACAACGACCGCCCAGGAGAAGCCAAAAAATACCAAGGCTTTCAAAGCAGTGAAAACGGCCATCCGTATTTATAAAGAACATCCAAAATATAGTCAGGCAAAGCGAATGCAGGAAGGGTATATAGACTGCAGCGCTTATGTATGGAAATGCTGGAAGGCAGCAGGAATTTCTTTTGGAGAATCATCCTATGCGCCAACAGCTGCGGAAATTGCCAGATGGTGCGAAGAAAACCATTGTTTGATTTCTGAAGAAAAGGCCAAAAATCATCTGGAGCCGGGAGATCTGATTTTTTACGCAAACAAAAGAGGAAATAATGGACGTTTTAAAAACATTGCCCATGTATCTATCTACATTGGGAATGGGAAAATGCTTCATGCAGATGGAGCCTCTCCAGCTTATGGAAATCCATGGTATCGGAAGGTTGCAGCTGTAGGAAGACCAGCCAGATAAGATAACAGAAAGGAAGAAAGAATGAAAGTTTTAATCGTAGGAAGCGGCGGAAGAGAACATGCAATTGCATGGGCAGTTGCACAGAGCCCGAGAGTAGAAAAAATCTATTGTGCACCGGGAAATGCAGGAATTGCAGAATATGCAGAATGTGTAAACATTGGAGCAATGGAATTTGATGCATTGGTTGCATTTGCCAAAGAACACGACATCGACTTAACGATCATTGGAATGGATGATCCATTGGTTGGCGGAGTTGTTGATGCTTTTGAAGCAGAAGGATTAAGAGTTTTCGGGCCAAGAAAAAATGCGGCAATCATTGAAGGATCCAAAGCATTTTCAAAAGATCTGATGAAAAAGTACAACATTCCAACCGCAGCATATGAAACCTTCACAGATCCAAAGAAAGCGATCGCTTATCTGGAAACTGCTAAGATGCCAATCGTATTAAAAGCCGATGGACTGGCACTTGGAAAAGGTGTCCTGATTTGCAATACACTGGAAGAAGCAAAAGAAGGTGTAAAAACTTTAATGCTTGATAAACAGTTCGGAGATGCGGGAGATGAGATCGTGATCGAAGAATTTATGACAGGACGTGAAGTATCGGTTCTTGCTTTCTGTGATGGAAAAACCATCAAATGTATGACATCTGCTCAGGATCATAAACGTGCAAAAGACGGAGACAAAGGACTGAATACGGGAGGAATGGGAACCTTCTCTCCAAGTCCATTCTATACAAAAGAAGTCGAAGATTTCTGTGAAAAACATGTTTACCAGCCAACCATCGACGCAATGGCAGCGGAAGGAAGACCGTTTACCGGAATTCTTTTTACGGGATTAATGTTAACAGAAGATGGACCAAAGGTATTGGAATATAATGCTCGTTTTGGAGATCCGGAGGCACAGGTTGTCCTTCCACGAATGAAAAACGACATCACAGAAGTTATGGAAGCTTGTATTGATGGAAAACTTAGCGATATCAATCTGGAATTTGAAGATAATGCAGCTGTTTGCGTCGTATTAGCTTCTGATGGATATCCAGAAAAATATGACAAAGGCTTTGAAATCAAAGGGCTGGATACTTTCAAAGAGAAAGAAGGATATTATGTCTTCCATGCCGGAACAAAATTCCATGATGGAAAAATCGTTACAAACGGAGGACGTGTCCTTGGTGTGGTAGCCAAAGGAAATGATTTAAAAGAAGCCAGAGCCAACGCTTACAAAGCAACAGACTGGATCGATTTTGAAAACAAATACAAGAGAAATGATATCGGAAAAGCCATTGACGAGGCTTAAAGATGATTGTATGATAAATAAAAAATAAAATCATAGGGGTGAAACAAACATTGCAGGTAAAATCATAAATTTGCAATGTCTGTTTCGCCTATTTTTTTGTGTGATAAGAGAGACAAAAATTGTCATTAAAGGCATATAATTAATAAAAAATTAACAAATGAAATAATTGCTTAATAATTTAAGAGATGTTATACTAAAAAAGGAAGGGATGAAAGAAGAGGAAACAAAAAACTCCTGATAAGCATATTGATAAATTGCATAAAAAATGGTATGTTAGTATGTAGTCTTACAAAGGGGTTGTAAGATTTTTTATATGAATAGGCATGATTCCTATGATATAAGAAAGATAGAGGGTAGGAAATATTGGGGAAATCCTCTTTTTTACAAAAAAATATAAGAGAAAAGAGAGAATTGTATGTATAGAAAAGATTCCAATCGATGGCTGAAGCATTTGGATTTTATTATTTTGGATATGTTTTGTCTGCAGTTTGCATTTATACTGTCTTATGCGTTAAGCGGATATGGATTTTGTCCTTATCAGCATTTGTTATATCGCAATATGGCCGTGTTTGTTGAACTTGCAGATCTTGTTGTGCTTTTTTTATTTGGAACACTGAAAGGTGTCTTAAAAAAAGATTCTTATCAAGATTTTATTGTAACACTGCAGCATAGTATCATTGTAGGTGCAGTGTCTGTTCTGTATTTATTTTTTCTTCAGGAAGGTCAAGATTATTCAAGACAGGCATTCATATACATGGTCATAATGTATATGATTCTTACTTACGTTGTCAGAGAATTACATAAGAAATTTTTGCGAAGAAAAATGGTAGATGGCAATGGAGATCGTTCGCTTTTGATTGCGGTAACAAAAGATATCGCTGAGAGTGTCGTTGAAAATATGCAAAAGTATAATTATGCAAGATATGTACTTTCTGGTATTGCAATTATAGATGAGGATATGATCGGAGAAGAGATCAAAGGAATCAAGGTGGTTGCAGATGGAGAAACTGCACCAAACTATATTTGTCAGGAATGGATTGATGAAGTGTTAATTGTCACTTCGGGCGATGTTCCATATCCGAAAGAGTTAATTGACCAGTTTACAGAGACAGGAGTAACCGTACATTTAAATCTTGCAAAGATTACAAATATACCAGGGAAAAAACAATTTATTGAAAAAATTGGAAATTACACTGTTTTAACAACGAGTATTAATTTCGCTTCGTCAAGAGAACTTTTTTTGAAGCGGCTGATGGATATTATTGCAGGAATTGTTGGATGTATTTTGACAGGAATTATTTTTATTTTTGTTGCGCCGGCAATTTATATTAGTTCTCCAGGGCCTATTTTCTTTTCGCAGGAACGTGTTGGGAAAAACGGAAGAAAATTTAAAATGTATAAGTTTCGAAGCATGTATTTAGATGCAGAAGAGAGAAAAGCGGAACTAATGGAACAGAATAAACTTGGCGATGGAAAAATGTTTAAAATGGATTTTGATCCGCGTGTCATCGGAAATAAAATATTACCAGATGGTAAAAGAAAAACAGGTGTTGGTGACTTTATCCGGCGGACAAGCCTGGATGAATTTCCACAGTTTTTTAATGTATTAAAAGGGGATATGTCGATTGTCGGGACAAGACCTCCTCTGGTTTCAGAAACCGACCTATATGAACCACATCATTGGGCGAGAATGGCAATTAAGCCTGGAATCACTGGAATGTGGCAGGTCAGTGGCCGCAGTGATATTACTGATTTTGAGGAAGTTGTAAGGCTGGACAAGCAGTACATTAGTGAGTGGAGTATTGAATTAGATATAAAAATTCTTTTAAAGACAGTATTAGTTGTGTTTAGAAAGGATGGATCCATATAAATAAAATATGGTAGAAAGGAAGCGAATATATGAAGGTTTGTTTTGTGGCTTCATCAGGAGGACACTGGGAAGAAATTATGTGTTTAAAAGAAATTGCAGATGAAAATGACACATGTTACGTTACAGAAGGGGGAGGACAATCCGAAGATTGCAATTTGGAAGATTTATATGTTTTCCCGCAAATTAACAGAAGTGAAAAAGGATTTTTCAAACATTTTATCAAATTATTTTTTGATGCAAGAAAAGTTTTAAAAAAAGAACGTCCGGACGTACTTGTAACAACAGGAGCATTGCTGGCATTTCCATTTTGTCTGCTTGCAAAATGGAAAGGAATCAAGATTGTTTATATCGAGTCGTTTGCCAGGGTAAATAATGGATCTTTGACAGGAAAACTTGTGTATCCTTTTGCAGATCTTTTTCTTGTTCAGTGGGAATCGCTGTTAAAGGTTTATCCAAAAGCAAAATATGTAGGAGGAATTTTCTGAGGGAGAAGTAAATGATTTATGTAGCAGTAGGAACACAAAAATTTCCATTTAACAGATTATTACAGAAGTTAGATCAATATATTGAAGAGGGACTCATTGATGAACCTATTTTTGCGCAGGTTGGAAGCAGTACTTATAAACCGAAGCATTATCAATATAAAGACTTTTTAACAAAAGAAAAATTTACAGAATATGTTGAGCAGTGTGATCTTCTAATCACACATAGCGGAGTCGCTACGATTATGCTTGGACTGAAATGCAAAAAGCCTGTCATTGTAATACCGCGTCTTACCAAACATGGGGAGCATGTGGATGATCATCAGGTTCAGATCGCGGAGACGTTTGCAGAAAAAAATTATGTTCTGCAGTGTGGAGAAGAAGATAATTTGGCAGATTTGATTGTGGAAGCAAGGAAGCACCATTTTGATCATTATGTTTCACAGAAGCAGCAGGTTGTTGATACTGTGAGAAATTATCTAAATACCATCGAAGAAAAAAAGGGATAAGTGTATGAATTCGAAAATAAAAATTGGCATGATTGCATTAGATCTGGACCGGACTGGGATTAGTACGGTCATTATGAATTGTTGCCGAAACATCGATCGAGCAAGATTTGACATTGATTTGCTGGTTGGGGATCGTGTGGTTTCGGAATATATTGAGGAATGCAAAGAGCTTGGAGTGGAAGTAATAGAACTTCCATTGAAACATAGAGATTCCAAAGGTTACTATATGGGATTACTTAAGGTTTTAAAAGCAAAAAAATATGATATCGTCCATGTTCATGGAAATAGTGCGATGGTGACACCAGATTTATTCCTTGCATTTCTTGCAGGAACCAAGGTAAGAGTTGTACATAGCCATAATACGACATGTGATCATATCACAATGCACAAAATGTTAAGTCCGATTTTTCATCGATTATATAAAAAGGGAATTGCGTGCAGTACACCAGCAGGAGAATGGATGTTTGGAAACCGACCATTTGAAGTATTGCCAAATGGAATTCAAACAGAGCATTATCGTTATGATGAGAAAAAAAGACAGGAATTCCGTAAGAGACTTGGCGTGACGGATGAATTTTTACTTGGACATATTGCGCAGTATACGGTTCAAAAAAACCATCCATTTCTTTTGAAAGCCTTTGAAGAAATTGCCAAAGAACATGAAAATGTCAAGCTTCTTCTTGTCGGAAGCGGACCGAATTTTGATGAAATCATGCAGAAAATTGAACAGCATCCATATAAAGAAAGAATCATTGTTCTCGGGGATTCTTCAGAAATTGATTTTGTATATAATGCCATCGATGCTTTTGTACTGCCATCGTTGTTTGAAGGACTTCCATTGGTTCTTGTGGAAGCACAGGCAGCAGGACTTACCTGTCTTGTTTCCGATAAGGTTGCCAGAGAATCCGATATGTCTGGAAACATTGAATTTGTGACCATTGATTCTGCAAAAGCGTGGGAGCAGGCGGTCGCAAAAGAAATGAATAAGAAAAAAGAAGACCGAGAAAAAAAATCAAAAAAGGCAAGAGAATGTATTATAAAAAATAAATATGATGTTCAAAGCAGCGTTTTAAGATTACAGGAAATTTATGAAGATTTGCTGTCATAAACTGAAAACAGAAAAAAGAACTCTTGTAGAAAGCAATGAATTGATGTAAGATTTTATGGAGGAAGTAAAATTTCAATGAAAGAGAACAGGATACCAAAAACAATACATTACTGCTGGTTTGGAGGAAAACCATTACCGGCAGATGTTGAAAAATGCATTCGAACATGGAAAAAGATGTGTCCGGATTATGAAATTAAACGATGGGATGAATCCAATGTTCCAATTGAAGAATTTCCGTTTGCAAAAGCTGCTTATGATGCAAAAGCATGGGCATTTGTATCTGATTTTGTGCGGCTGAAAGTTATATACGAACATGGAGGAATCTATCTTGATACCGATGTAGAAGTTGTAAAAAGTCTGGATCCTATGTTAAAATATTCCTGCTTCCTTGCAAGACAGCAAAGCGGGGAAGTCAATACAGGGCTTGGATTTGGGGCAGAAAAGGGAAATTCTATCATTCAGGCAATGCTTAGTGAATATGAAAAGACGACCTTTGAACAGGAGAAGATGGAAGAGCTGGCTTGTCCGATCCTAAATACAAACGTATTAAAAGAACAGGGATTTACAAAAACAGCAGAGCCAGAATTGCTGAATAATGTCATGGTCCTTTCTCCAGAATATATGGATCCATATTCTTCAGGGAGTCAAGTGGCGAATTTGTTTTGTGATAAAACAATTTCGATTCACCATTATAGTGCGACATGGACATCAGGGTCACAGAGAACAAAGCGAAAAATCGCTCGTCTGATAGGAGAGGACAAAATTCTTTGGATCAAGAAAAAGATTTCAAAATTTAGATAAGTTGATGAGGGAAGTAAAAATGAACGAGATGATAGGGCAAGGGCTGAGTTATAAGAATTATAAGAACGCTTTAAAAAAAAGATTTTATAATGGAGTGATGATGATACTTTTGATCATTCCATTTTTTCGGCCGGACTTTATATCTGAAATGCTGAGTGATTCATGGGTAAATACCATATTTACGATATGGAGAATCGCAGCTTTTCTTTTTGTATTTGGAAAATATGTAAAAGACTTTTTGAAAAAACCAACCATTGATTTTGGTTTAATCATTATTTGTATTTATGAGGCACTGTTATTATATTCCAGTGTCAAAAATCAGGAAATGATCGGAGAGCGAGTCGTTGATATTGCAAACTTTTTAGGAATTTACTTTATTTACATCCGTTATGGAAAGCAATATCCAAAATTGTTTATCAAGATGAATTTTTACTTCTTTTCGCTGATGATATGGCTAAATGCCATCTTAACGGTCATCTTTCCACATGGATTAAACCATGCCACAGACAACAGTGCACGAGTTAATTTCCTTGGAAAAGATAATACGATCACGCTGATCTTTATTCTTACGATTGTATTTTGCGTGTTATATCATAATATCTTCCCAAGAGGAATTGGACCATTCCTTACAACTGCGGTTATTTTTGTGATGCAGATGTATTATGAATCTGGTTCCGGAGTTGTAGCAACCTTATTGATTATTTTATATTTATGCTTCGCATCCGAGAGAAAGTTTGTTAATAAATTATTAAATGTCAATCTTTTGTTTGTTGTTTATATGATACTGGAAGTCATCATTGTATTCTTAAACCAGATTTCCTTTATGAAGCCGCTGTTTCAGATCCTGAATAAGGCATCAACATTTACTGACCGTCGTTATTATTGGAACACAGCGATTGCACAGTTGCTTCGCTGCCCAATCTTTGGACAGGGAAGTGGAATCACTTATTTATGGAATAACAACTATTATTCCCATAACTCTTTCCTTGATATCTTGTTAAAAGGTGGAATTGTCGGAGCTGTCTTATGGTGTATTATGATTCTTGTTATAATGAATCGATTAAAATTAAAAGAGAATCTAAGAATTAAGGGATTTATGGTATGCTGCTTCTTCGGATTCTTGCTGGTTGGTCTGATGGAAGGATTGGAAGAC